>ERZ791716.172-NODE-172-length-40649-cov-14.424004_pt1 | contig 40649 bp, 52 predicted proteins | sample MGYA00510049_ERZ791716 | MGnify/ENA primary metagenome ERZ791716 (study PRJEB30046, sample SAMN00715135) | human gut metagenome | study: EMG produced TPA metagenomics assembly of the A metagenome-wide association study of gut microbiota in type 2... | reverse complement strand
GTTCTTTGTAGCAAAAAGTCCCCACGATAAAGTTAGGAGAAAATACAAATGATTAAAGCACAATTTAAAAGTTATGGATCTTATGTTACGGACTCGGTATATCAATGGGATTTAAACCAAGAATTACAAATTGTAGGCATTGAAGTAACGAAAGCTCCGGTAATTGCTTTTAGTAATCGTATGGTTACAGAGGCTATTCCTGTACAGTCTGAGTTATCAAATGGAGTTATTAAGAGTATCATACCTAACGTTTTATTACAAAAGGCTGACAATATCGTTGCTCATTTATGTGAAAAAGTAAATGGCAAATATAAAACGTTTGAAAAAATAGTTATTCCGGTTAAAAAACGTAAAATACCGAGTGATTATACATATATGGATAACGTACCGGCGGATACTTACGCTCTTATGGTAAAAGTAAGAGAAGATTTAGAGATTTTAAATGAGGGCGGACTTATTCTTAAAGACGAAGTTATTAACCAGTATACTAAAAAATGGTTGGACGATCACCCGGAGGCTACTACTACGGTACAGGATAAATCTTTAGAGATTTCTAAATTAACGGATACAGCTAGATTGTTCTTATATAAAGATTATGTTATTCCAGAAATGTTTGGCGCCGTTGGAGACGGTGTTACAGACGATACAAAAGCTATTATAAATACTATAAATTTCGGCATAGAAAATAATATACCGGTCTTTGCATTTAAAAAATACGCGACATCGGAAACGCTCACAATTAGCGGATTACGCTTTAATTTTTATCTTTACGGTGAAATTATTTATAGTGGAACTGATGAGGCGATTTTAATTACTAATTGTTCTCGCTCTAATTTTATTTTTACGAAGATTAGCGCCTTAAATGGTACATGTATTAGAATGTATAGCAATTCAAACAGTAACAACAGTGTTTCGTATTGTGATTTATCGTTTAAATTTTTAAATTCATTAGAAAATTGTATTAAGATCGAGATTGACGCCAATGACGGATATTGTAATGAAAATATAATCCGAGGAGGTTGGTTAGCCTCCGGTAAGTATGGAATATATGCAGACGCTAAAGGTCGTAGTGAAATCCAGTTTAAAGCGTATAATGTAGGGTTCGAGGGTGTAGAGTGCGGTTTTTATTTAAACGGTACAAGCTATTGTACTTTTATTGCTCCTAGATATGCGGAGCAGTCTAAAATATTAAAAGCTCGTAATGCTAAATATATTTTAATTATAGCCACTGATAAGTTTTATACTACTAAAATTGATATTGACGATACAGTTACAGGTCAAATAATTGCTCCGATTTCAGAAAGCGGAGGAGGTGTATATGGTTATAGAGGAATTTTTAATAATGGATATGTACATCCGATAGATAAGACTAATGATTATTTAAACGCATATGAATCAATAGATTTGACAACAGAAGAAAACTATGTTACCAAATTACCTAAATATTTTTTAGTGAATAATAATTGTAATTATATTAAATTAAATAAAATGTATGGTAGTACCTTGTCGGCATTTATCGGTATTAATGAATTTACGTGTAAATTCAATTTCGATAATGGAAAAGATTTTAAAATATACGACGCGGAGGGAAATATAATTTTTAATAATACGTCAAATTGTGGTTGGAAAGAATGTAGATTTAATTATTATCAGTCGACAGGTTGGAAGTGTGAAATATTAAATTCGATTACAAACTTGGTAATATAAAAAGGAAATAATTTTATGAAAATTATAGTAAATAAGAATAAAAAGACTAAAACTAAGTATCCGTACCGTATTCAGTTAGATAATGGCCGAGTGGTACCGGTACCGTCCCAATATCATTTTAAATCGGATTTTATTAAGCGACATGGTTGTAGCCTTGTCGCTTTTTACATGGCTCTTAGATTTTCTGGTTGTAAAAAGTCGGTTAAAAATTGTAAATCGTACCTCGATAAAAATATCGGATTGAAAGGACGATCGAAATACAATTTACAAAAAATCACGACCGCGATTAATAAGATCTTATCCGGATCTCCGGCAACCTTTAAAAAATCACCGTCAAAAAAGGCGATTAAAAAAGCATTAAAAAGGGGCGACATGGTACTTTTTGAAGAACGAAATCCAATTCATACGGTTGTATTATTACAATACGGTAAGAATATTATCCGTTTTTCTGATGGTAAATATAAACGAGTTATAGTAGATCAGGAAGTAGCTAAACGTTGTGGAGACAGTTATTATGGCGGTTGTATTTTTGTAAGAGGAAAATAATTAAAGTACGAAAGGAGGCGATAATATGGCCGGACAAAGACTACCGATTGAAGTAGTACAGGCTCGAGGATCTAAACATTTAACAAAAGCCGAGATCCAGGAACGCCAGGCGCGAGAAATTAAGCCAATCACGGATAATATTATCGCTCCTGGTTATTTAACTAAAAAGCAAAAAGACGAGTTTTATAAGATTGCGGATCAGCTTAAAAAACTCAATATCCTTGGTGAGACAGACGTTGACGCCTTGGCTCGTTATATCGTAGCTAATGATTTTTATATTAACGCGGTTAAACAAATGAGAAAAAAAGAAGTACGTGCGGATCCTTTCAAATTCGAGGCTTGGGCCAAAATCCAGGAGAGGTACTTTAAACAGTGTAGATCCTCAGCTAACGACCTGGGATTATCTATCTCGAGTCGTTGTAAGTTGGTCGTACCGGAGGCCAAAAAGGAAACTCCTACAACGAATAAGTTTAAAAAATTTGAAAAGAGGTCGGCGGTAAATGGGTAATGGATACGCGCCGATTTACGATCGAGTTACTGAGTACGCTAATCGAGTCGTATCCGGTAAGGTTGTGGCCGGAGAGTTACACGTATTAGCGTGTAAGCGTCATTTAAACGACCTTAAACGACAGAAGAGCGAGGACTTTCCTTACTACTATGATCCGATTAAGGCTCTCGAAATTATCGAGTACGCCGAGACGTTGACGATCGCCGAGGGATCAGAACCTAAAACGGTTGAATTATTAGACTCCCAGGCGTTCGACCTGGGTTGTACATTTGGGTGGTTTAAAGTATCTAATAATAAACGCCGTTTTCGCCGACGTTATAAGAGCATGGCGAGACAGAACGGTAAAACGTTCGAGAATGGTATTATGGGTACTTATATCGCCGGTTTCGGAGGTTACTACTACGGTAAACTCTTTACAGTAGCGACGAAAAAAAGACAGGCGCGCCTAGCATGGGAGGAAATGAGTAAGTTTATTACGATTGATCCAGATCTAGGCGAATATTTCGACGTTAAGGATTATAAATCTACAATCGACGCACTCGAGACACATTGTACAATCGAGGCTCTTAGTCGAGAGGCCGGCTTAGAGGACGGTTTCCGTAGTATTTACGCCTCAATCGATGAAATCCATCAACATAGGGACAACAAAATATATAAAGCGTTGTATAACGGTACAAGAGCCTTAGACGAGACTCTTGTATCTATGATTACTACGCGAGGCGATAATCTAAATAGTTTCTGTAAAGAAATGGACGATTACGCTATTAAAATCCTCCGTGGACTCAGTACCGCCGAGGATTTTTTTATTGATATTTATTGTCTTGATCCTCTTGATGATATTTGGGATCCGTCTAATTGGGTTAAGGCTAATCCATTTATAGCCTCTAATCCGGAAAAATTCGAGATCTTAAAAACAGACGCTCAGACCGCTAAGGATATGGGCGGATCCGATCTTAGAGATTTTTTAACTAAGTCTCTTAATATGTGGGTACAAAATACTGACGATCAATTTATCCAGGCGGATAAATGGCAAAAATGCGGATCTAAACGTACTCTCGAGGATATGAGGGGGCGTAGTTGTTGGGTAGGCTTGGACTTATCGAGCGGAGGAGACTTAACGAGTTACTCTCTCGAGTTTCCGGAGGAGTATATTACTGATTCCGGAGATACAAAAGAAAAGTATTACTTTTATTCTCACTCCTTTATGCCTAGAGGACGTCTACAGGAACATATCGAGACGGATTTAGCGCCGTACGATTTATGGGAGAGTATGGAGTTAATAACCGTAACCGGCGGATCCGGAGACTTTAAAAACGACTATAAATTTATCATAAAAGACCTTAAACGTATAAAAGAGGAGTACGATCTTACTTTTTTAGGCATTGGTATCGATCCTCATAACGCGGACGGTATCCTAGCGGATCTCGAGACGTTCGGTTGTCCTGTGGTCGTGATTGTACAGTCGTGTAAGTCACTCAACGACGCTACGGTCGATATCCAGTTACTCGTTAAATCTGAGGATCTGGAATATAACGTTAATAATGAGTTGCTTACGTGGTCGTTTCTCAATGCTAAGACCGTTCGTAATAGTTTTGACGAGATTAAGGTAGATAAGAAACCGGGAAAAAGATTTAAACGTATTGATCCGGTTGATAGTTGCGTCGACGCTCACGCTTGCATGATGAAAAATAAAAACTCTGAGGTGGTGGACGTCGAGTCCGAGTTAGACCGATATCTTAAGGCCATGGGGTGGAATAAAAATTAAGGAGGTGACACTATGGAGCCTAAAAATTGTAATGAATGTAATAAAAATAAATTATGTAAATCTTGGTATGGCGGTAGTATGTGCGTCAAGGTTAGGAAATCTATGTATAACGCGACAAAAGAGGCTAGAAATAAAGTGATCGGAGGCGCTAATAATGAACATTGTTAAAAGATTACGAGGAGCTTTTAATATTTTGTTTAATAAAAGCGACCGCCAAACGATCGAGTTAAATAACCTCTATAAATTTTTAGGAATTGATCCGGACCAGGATGAGAGAGTATTATCCGAGGCAACTTATTTCGCGTGTATGAAAGTATTAAGTGAGGCGATTGGTAAGTTACCTCTTAAATTACTGAAATATAACGAGAAAAACGGCGTGGAGACAGCTCGTAAACACGCTCTTTATTATCTACTCCATGATCGACCTAACCCATATATGACGAGTACGAGCTTTTGGTCCACTGTAGAGTTTAATCGCAATCACTACGGTAACGCCTACGTATGGATCCAGGGAGCCGGTGAAAAAATGAAATTATGGATTTTACCGTCTAGTAGCGTCCAGGTGTTATACGACGACGCTAAGATCTTAGCCGATCAACCGGATTTATATTACTTATACTCCGGAGGAGGTAGGATATATCGTTTTGGATCTGAGGAGATCTTACATTTTAAGTCGAGTAATACTCTTGACGGTATAATCGGAGTATCCGTCCAGGATCAACTTAAAGGTACAATCGGAGGCGGTGTTAAATCTCAGAAAATGCTTAATAAAATGTATTCAAGCGGATTTACCGCTAAAGCCGTACTTAATTATACGGGATCTCTTAGCGACGCTAACGTTCAGGAACTCGTAAAAATGACGGAGGCTTACGCTAAAGGTGAGTTATCTAACGAGGGCGTAGAGAATATTATCCCTATCCCGTTAGGATTTAACCTTACTCCACTTAACGTAAAACTGGCCGATAATCAGTTTATTGAGGTAAAACAGTATACCGCGTTACAGATCGCGAGCGCGTTCGGTATTAAACCTTATCAGATCGGCGACTATACTAAGTCGTCTTACGCGTCCGCAGAGGCTCAACAGTTAAGTTTTTACGTGGATACTCTGTTATATATTATTAAGCAATATGAGGAGGAGATTACTTATAAACTCTTATCCTCGGACGAAATCGCTAACGGATATCATTTTAAATTTAATGTATCCGTTATCCTTAGAGCCGATCTCGCTACTCAGATCGATACACTGAGTAAAGGCGTGGCCGGCTTTATTTATACGCCTAATGAGGCGCGCGCTATGCTCGATCTCGAGGCTAAAGAGGGAGGAGATAAACTCCTCGGTAATGGTGCGAGTATCCCGGTCGAGTTGGCCGGTACTCAATATATTAATGATGATCCGGGAAAACCTCCGGAGAATCCATAAAAATAATGAGAGAGGAGGTCAAAATAATGTCTAATGAAAAGTTAGCAGTCGATTATAACGATCCCGACGCAATCCCCGGCGTAATTTGTAAGGTCGCGAGCGTATCTCCGTTAGAAGTAACCGACACGGATCTTAAAAAAATCAATAAATATACGCTGAGTCCAGTTAGCGCGGAGGACGTTTTTATTTTTAAAGCAACTATCGCAGACAATGAACAGGACGACCGTAATTATATGCCGTTTAACCTTAAGGCTTTACAGGATCTTAAAAAGTTATATCCTGGAAAGACCATGTTAAAGGATCATAGACGTATGGCGGATAATCAGATCGCCCGTATTTACGATACCGAACTTGTCCAGAACACAACTAAACAGACCGAACTCGGAGAACTCCATACGGAGTTAATCGCTAAAATCTATATGATTAAGACTGAGTCTAATAAGGATCTTATCGCCGAGATTATGGGAGGTATTAAAAAAGAGGTTTCGACCTCCACCGTACCCGAGAAAATGGTTTGTAATATTTGCGGTACTGACAATATGAAAGATTATTGTCGTCATTGGCCGGGACATGAGTATACGATAGAGGACGGATCCGCTAAAGGATCGAAACGCCGTTGTAAAATGTTACTCCACGGTGCTAAAGAGGCTTACGAATTATCTTTCGTAGCTGTACCGGCGCAACCACGAGCCGGCGCGCATAAATCGATTGGATTTAGTAAACCAATCGAAAATCCGGAGACTAATCCGGAAAAAAGTACAGAATGTACAAAAAATAATACAGATTTAGAAAAAATGGACGCTCGTTTATTCGCTCAGAGAGTGAAAAACGTAGAGTCCTTTTTTAATGCAGAAAACGCAGAAAGTGAGGAATAAAATCATGAATAAGAAAATGAGAGAAATTTTAGCTCAGATCCAGGCAAAAACCGCGGAGGCTAAGTCCTTTATGGACGGAGAAAATAAAGACGTTGAAAAAGCTAACGCTCTTATGGACGAGGTAGATTCTTTACAGAAAGAGTTTGAAACAGAAAAGAGACTGTACGAGGCTGAGAAAATGTCCGGCGCCCAGTGTGCTACCACTCCCGTAGTAGATCCGGCGCAGACTAAGGACGAGACTCCTCTTACAGGCGAGCAGATCTTAGCTAAAGAGGTCCGCGCTATCATGGCTCCGGCTAAATATGCCGGTGATAAGTCTCTTAGTGGAACAACAGACGAGGACGGAGGTTATACCGTACCGGAAGATATTCAGACTAAGGTAAATACATGGCCTGAGGCTGAGGCGTCTTTCCTTGCTGAAATTTCTGAGGAGAACGTATCTACTACTAAGGGCGCTCGTACTTATCAGAAAAAGGGTGATACGGACGCTTTCGTAGATCTTAACGAGAACGGAAGTATCGAAACAGAAATTACAGCTCCTAAGTTTGAGCGTATTAATTACAATATCAAGGATAGAGCCGGATTTATGCCTGTACCTAACGATCTGGTAAACGACTCCGACGCTAATATCATGGGTATTGTAACGGAGTGGTTAGGTCGTGCGAATATTGCTACCGCTAACGCTAAGATCATGGCTATTCTTGGCGCACATAAAAACCCTAAAGGAAATGGTACATACGAGACTACTCCTGGTATTACTGAGATTAAGGACGGTCTTAACGGTATTAAGAAAATCGTTAACGTAATCCTGGGACAGGCTTATAAGTCTGGTGCTAAGATCATCACTAACGACGACGGTTTACAGTATCTCGATACTTTAGTAGACGCTAACGGTAGACCTCTCCTTAATCCAGATCCTACAGACTCCGCTAAGTTACAGTTAAGATGTGGCACCGTGGTTGTACCTGTATCCGTTAAACCTAACAAAGGTTTTGCGTCTAATGGTGCTAAGGTACCGTTTATTATCGGAGATCTTAAGGCCGGTATTAGAAAGTATAACCGCCAGTCTATGTCTCTTATGGCCTCTAACGTGGCTACTATCGGCGATTTTAACGCGTTCGCTATGAATATGACTCTTATTAGAGCAATCCTTAGAGACGACTATAAAGAGTTAGATAAGGACGCTTATTATTACGGATGTATCGATACTACTCCGGCCACATCATCAACCGGAAAATAAGTAAAGGAGGGCGCCGGCTATGAGCGATACTATTAGCGTGGTAAGTGTAGACGAGGTACTCGCGTACCTGGGTATCGATTACTCAGACGATATGGTTATTACCAATATTGAGAGAGCAATTAAAACCGCCGACGCTTACCTTAAAGGATCGATTGGAGAAAATTATCCAATCGAGGATCCTAAATCTAAGGAGTTAGCCTTACTCCTGGTAGCCGATCTTTACGATAATCGAGGATTAACCTCTACCGTCTCCGGAAATACTCGTAGATTGGTAGAGGACTTGTCCTTACAATTACGCCTCGAGTTGAGGAGGGGATCGAATGAGTAGACTATTTGATCGACCGATCTCTATCCAAAGAATTAACGAAACTACGGAAACCTGGGAGGACGTATATAAGGTACACGCCTCTATAAATAAGGCAAAATCCGACGATCAATATTTAGGCGCCGGATCTACTCGTACTAAGAAAAATCTTACTTTTGAGATGAGATATTTCGCAGATCTCGAGGATATCAGTCTTAATTTACAGGCGTACCGCATTGTTTACCAGGGTGTACCGTTTGCGATCGAGGATTACGACGATTATATGTTAAATCATAAAACCGTTAAGATCCTGGGAGTATCGTATTGAGTACCGTAACCGTAGATCAGTTAAGCGAGGAGATAAGGACTACTCTCGAAAATTATAATAAAGTCGTTATAGACGGTACAAAACAAAAGGCTAAAGAGAGTATGGATCGATTAGTAAAGGAGACCAAAGCGACGGCTCCTAAGCACAGACCGAAATACTATAAAAGTATATCTAGTAAGCAAACAAGAAACGATAATTTTGGAGCTGAGTATACGTGGTATGTTAAAGGCTCCGAGTATCGACTCTCTCACTTGCTAGAAAACGGCCACGCTACGAGAGACGGAGGGCGTGTAGCCGGTACTCACTTTATTAAAAACGCGAGCGATCCAATATTAGAGGAGTACGTTAAAGCTGTAGAGGAGGTAATACAAAATGGTTAAGAAGATCTTAACCGGCGCCGGTTTCGTAGAGGATAAAACCTTTAAAGAAACGAGGTTTTTAAATCCTCCGAGATCGACGTACGCGGTTTATTTAGACTCCTTTACGGGTAGAGGTGCTGACGGTGCTAACCTACTTAAGGAGCATAGTTACACGATCGAGTTATACTCGGCTACTCCGGATCCGGGAGCTGAGGAACGTATCGAGAATACGCTCGACTCGTTCGGACTTGAATACGAAAAAGGGGATCGTTACTGGATCCAGGAGGAGAAACTCTACCAGGTGACGTACGATTTCGATTTTATAGAAAAATTAAGGAGGTAGTAAAATGGCTACTAAGAAGAATAGAGACGCCGAGGTTATTACTCTTGGATCCGGCGATCTTATGATTAAAGAGTATACCGGCACATTTCCGGCCTATACAGAGTTTAACGCAGTGAGTGATCTCCTGGGACGTATCCAGGGTGGAGCTACTCTCGAGTATAAGGGTACATGGTACGACGCTAAAGACGATACCGGTAAGGCTTGTAAAACTATTATCACAGAGGAGGAGGCTACTCTTAAGTCTGGTGTAATGACTTGGAATGGTAAGACTCTTAAACAGTTATGTAGTACCGCAAGAATTACAGAGGAGGGCGGTATCCGTACTGTCAAAATTGGTGGCGTAGGCAATCATGACGGTAAGTCTTACGCTATTTGTTTTCATCATGAGGATAAGGTCGACGGTGACGTTTGGATCGTAATTCGTGGAGTAAACCAGGGCGGATTTAGTCTTGCCTTTGCTAAAGATAAAGAGACCGTTATCGACGCCGAGTTTAAGTGTCTCCCACAGGACGACGAGGGTACTCTTATCCAGTACATTGAGGAAATGACTACTACCGAGGGTTAATTTATAACACGATGAAAATAAGAGGCGAAAGAAAATAATCCGACGCCTCTTATTTTGTATATGGAGGTAATAACATGAAAGCATTAAATTTTAACAAGGTAAAAAAGACGTATCTTACAGTTACTCTCGCCGACGAGAATAACACTACTATTATGATCGGTACGCCTACTAAGGCGATTATGGACGATCTTGTACTTTTACAGGCCGGACTTGAAACTATTAGCGAGGAGGACGCTAACGTAGATAATACAGACGAATTATACAGTGCTTGTGCTAAAGTTATGAGTCGTAATAAAGGCGGTGTTAAAATCTCTAAAGAATTTCTCGAGGAGATTTTCGACTTTGAAGATATTATGATCTTTTTCAACGCTTATATGAACTTTATCACAGAGGTAACAAGTGTAAAAAACTAAAACTCCCTTATTATCCCTCAACAGAAGATAGTAAGGGCCATAAATATACGATAACTACGACCTGGGAGCATTTAGTCGCTCAGTATACAGGTCTTAATATATTACAAGTCCAGGAGTTAGATTTCCTGGATTATTTAATTTTAAGACGAGACGCGTTTATATATCGTATGTCTCAAACTGAAAAAGGAGAGGAGTACCTTAATAACGCGTGGAGATTAGAACAGACTGAGCCAGATCGAGAGGCGTTACGTAGTAAATTTAAAAAGGAGGGTTAACCTATGGCCGGAGGTATTAAAGGTATCACTGTAAAAATTGGAGGCGATACTACCGAGTTAGGACGATCCTTAAAAGAGGCTACGACACAATCGAAATCTTTACAATCAGAGTTAAAAGGTGTAAACAGTCTTTTAAAATTTGATCCGGGTAATGTTACCCTCCTTAAACAAAAAGCGGATCTTTTAAAGAAATCAATCGAGGAGACAAAGAAAAAACAAGAGGCTCTTAACGAGGTCCTTAGAAAAGTCGACTCTGGCGAAATCGAAATGACAGAGGAGGAGTATCGTAATCTACAAAGAGAGATAGCTTTAACAGATCAAAAATTAAAAACTCTTACAGATCAGCAAAAAGAATTTGGCTCTGTAGGCGCTCAGAAAATCGCTCAGGTAGGCGAAAAAATAAAAAATATTGGTGGTAAGTTTGAGGACGTCGGTAAGAAAATGTTACCGATTACCGGAGCGATTGGCGGTATTGGAGCCGTAGCGATTAAAACTACCGCGGACTTTGACTCCTCTATGAGTAATGTATCCGCGATCTCCGGAGCAACCGGAAAAGATCTCGAGGCGTTAAGATCTAAGGCTAGAGAAATGGGCGCTCAAACTAAATTTAGCGCCTCAGAAAGTGCTAACGCCATGTCTTATATGGCTATGGCCGGTTGGAAAACTAGCGATATGTTAGACGGTATCGCCGGGGTTATGAATCTCGCGAGTGCGTCAGGAGAAGATCTCGCTAAGACGTCCGATATTTTAACGGATGGTTTAACAGCTTTTGGCTTATCAGCGAAAGACTCCGGACGTATGGCTGACGTTATGGCCTCCGCGTCCAGTAATGCCAATACTAATGTATCTTTATTAGGTGAAAGTTATAAATATTGTGCAAGTACCGCCGGCGCTATGGGTTACTCACTTGAAGATATTACCGAATCTTTAGGACTTATGGCTAACGCCGGAGTAAAAGGATCCCAGGCCGGTACCTCCCTTAAAACGGCTATGATTAACCTCGCTAAACCAACTAACGCCATGCAACAGGCTATGGATAAGTACGGTATATCTATTACAAACAGCGACGGATCTATGAAATCATGGAACCAGGTTGTCGATAATTTACGTAGTAGTTTAGGTGGATTATCTGAGGCTGAAAAAACTAGCGCAGTCGCTACTATTTTCGGTAAAGAGGCTACGGCCGGTATGTTATCAGTTATTAACGCCGGTCCTAAAGATGTGGAAAAACTGAATACAGCTATTAATAATAGTACAGGTTGCGCTAAAGAAATGGCCGACACAATGAACGACAATTTGTCCGGACAGTTAACTATCTTAAAATCTCAGTTAGAGGAGTTAGCTATCTCGTTCGGTGAAATGCTTATGCCGATGATCCGAGGAGTTGTTAGCGCGATCCAAGGGTTTGTAGATAAATTAAATTCTATGAATAGCACACAAAGAACTATAATACTTGTTATTTTAGCAGTTGTTGCCTCGATTGGTCCGTTATTGATCGCTATAGGAAAAGTGTTAACGGCGATAGGTACAGTTATGACATTGGCGCCTATGATTGTAACCGCGGTAAATGGTATTATCGCCGGTGCTAGAGCATTATGGGCGGTCCTTATGGCTAATCCGATTATCTTAATTGTAGCACTTATAGCCAGTCTCGTAGCCGGTCTTATTTACGCTTACAATCATTGTGAGAAATTTAGAGAGATCGTTAATAACGCATTTAACGCCGTTAAAGAGGTTGTTAGTAATGTTGTCAGTGCTTTAGTAACATTCTTTACAGAGACGATACCTAACGCGTTTACGACACTTAAAAGTAACGTATCGTCAATATTAAATGGTATCAAAACAGTATTTGTAACTATATGGGACGGCATAAAGACCGTAGTAAGTACGGCTGTTAATGCTATTAAAACAATTCTTATGGTCGGTTTTGCAATCATTATGAATATTTTAGTCCCTATTATTAACGGGTACTTGACACTATTTAAAACTGTTTTTAACGCTATTAAGAGCGTAGTAACTACAGTATGGAACGCCATTAAAAGGGCAACTACTACAGCATGGAACGGTATTAAGAACGCTATCACACCAATAGTTAACGGTATTAAAACCACTATTACGACAGTTTTTAACGCTATTAAATCCGTCGTTACTAAGGTATCGAACGCGATTAAATCTGTAATTACTACAGCATGGAACGGTATTAAGTCCGTAACCTCTACGGTATGGAACGCTATAAAAACAGCGGTTTCTACTCCGATTAACGCTGTAAAGAGTACAGTATCCTCAGTAGTTAAGAGTATTAAATCTACCGTGTCGAGCGCATGGAACGGTATTAAATCAGCAACTACTAGCGCGTGGAAAAGTATTAAATCAGCTATTACAGGTCCGATCAACTCAGCTAAAAGTACAGTAAGCGGTGTTGTTAGTAGTATTCGTAGTAAAGTAAGCGGTATATTTAACGGTATTAGACCTAAATTACATTTAAGTTTACCTCGTGTTAGCGTATCGGGTGGATCCGCTCCGTGGGGTATTGGTGGTAAAGGAACGTTACCGTCTTTCCATGTATCCTGGAATAAACTCGGAGCGATCTTTAAAAAGCCTACTATTTTCGATACTCGTTTAGGATACCAGGGAGTAGGCGAGGACGGACCGGAGGCAGTAGCTCCTATCGACGTATTACAGAAATACGTAAGGGAGGCCGTAATAGATCGTAACCAGGCTTTAGAGCGTAAGTTAGATCAAGTTATCGGCCTTATGAGTAGTTATTATCCGGACGCTCTTAGGGTTATGGATAGACCTGTAGTAGTTGGAGTCGATAGCGTAGATAATGCACTAAATGATAAAAATAATAAAGTAGTAAGGGGGTGGTAAACCATGAGAGGTATTACAATTATTAAAGATAACGATCGTATTCATACAGGAGACGACTTGGATTTAGTACAGGAGGTTAAAGAGATCGGCGCTCCGGAGATACAGTCCTATTTAGTAGAGGTACCGGGACGTAACGGTTTACTCAACCTTACTAAAGGGTTAACAGGTGGAGTTACTTATAAAAATAGATCCCTTAAATTTCAGTATCTAGGTACTGGAAGTAGAGAGGATCTGTTAGAGGTGGCGGATCTGTTTAATACTTATCATGGAGAAACCGTTAAAATCATAGACGACGATACTCCCAATTATTACTACGAGGGTGAGGTTAACGTAGATACGACCTGGAATAACACGTTATTGACGATCGTATTAGAAGTTAACGCTAATCCTTTTAGAGAGAATTTAGAGTTTACCACGGTTTCTACGGCGTTGTCCACTGATAGTAAAGATATTGTAATTACTAACAGTGGCGTGAGAGTATCTCCTACAGTAGAGGTTAGCGATACGGCTAAAATTATGATCGGTAATAATACTTATACTTTAAATACTGGTAAATATGTTATTAACGACTTAGAGTTAAAAACTGGATCCAATACGTTAACAGTAAGTGGATCCGGAGTATTAACAATACAATACAGGGAGGCGAAAATATAATGTTTAGTATTTATATCGACGATAACCCTTTGTGGACTCCTAATGATAACGATAAAAGGTTACTTAAACCTACCGTTAACTTAGAAGTAAATAAAGTAGGATCCGCCTCTTTTTCATTGTTACCAGGGCATAGTTATTATGATAGTTTTGTAAAAATGAAAAGTATTATTACGATATACCAGGATAATAGAATCCTATTAAAAGGTAGAGTATACGGAGTTACGGAGGACTTTCGTAAGACGAAACAAATAGAAATCGAGGGCGTATTGGGTTATTTCAATGACTCGATCGTAAGATCCTACAGTTTTACAGGATCCCCGGAGGATTATCTAAAGTTTTTAATAGATCAACATAACGAACAGGTGGATAGTCAACAGAGATTTAAACTAGGTACGGTTACGGTGAAAGATAATAACGATTATATCACTAGAGCCTCTAGTGAAAATCCTACAACATGGAGTGAGATTAACAGTAAGCTAATAGAAAAATTAGGAGGTTATATCTCTATAAGATACGAGGCGGACGGTAACTATATTGATTACCTGGCCGACTATACGGACGTGTCTACCCAGGACATAGCTTTTAGCGTAAATTTACTGGATTTAGAAAACGAGTGTAAAGCGGATACTCTAGCTACGTGTATTATTCCATATGGAGCCAAAAATGAGGAGACCGGCGAAACTGTAAATATTACGAGCGTTAACGACGGCATAGATTATATATATGATCCGGACGCCGTAGCGGTATATGGTCGTATTTATGAGGTAGTAACCTGGAATGATGTAACTTTACCAAGTAACTTATTAACTAAAGCTAAAGCATATTTAAGTGATAAAGTTAAATTAACTAATAAGTTAACAATTAAAGCCGTGGATTTACATTTAGCAGACGAGACTATCGAGGCTTTTAAGTTGGGGGATTACGTGCGAGTATACAGTAAACCTCACGGTATCGACGATAAAATTTTATTAACATCGTATAGCATGAATCTATCGGATCCCGTTAACTCCACTATAACTTTAGGGTTAGAAAAAAGTAGTTACTTAAGTGATAACATTAAAAACAATACGACTAGAGTAGATATTATCCGTAAAGAACTAGGAGACATCGTTACTATAAAAACCGGAGATATTATATCTCAAACTCAAACGTACGTTAATGAGCAAATCGAAAACTCTGAGGATAAAACTCAGAACATGATTAAAAATTATGTAACTATTACAGATATGGGAGAATATAAAGAGTCGGTATCTACCCAGTTTAAACAGACTGCTGAGGATCTAAGTATACAGTTTAAAACGGTAAATGATCGTATCACAGAAGAAAACGGAGATATTAACCGTAGTCTTACCGAAATCGCTAAGTATATAAAATTTATCGACGGTAATATCGTACTTGGAGAAACCAATAATAAATTAAAAACGATATACGCTAACGGTCGTATATCGTTTATGTATAACGATACTATCGAGGTAGCTTATATATCTGATAATAAATTATATATTACTGAGGCTGAGGTATTGGATCGTATTATTATCGGTAATTTTGCTTTTATACCTAGAACCAATGGTAACTTATCATTTAAAAAAATCTAAGGAGGTGGCGACATGGCTACAACCGGATCTAAAACAGGATCTTTTAACGGCTCAACAGCTAGTTGCGCCTCATTAATTGCTGAGTGGTCTTATACGCAAGACATAACCAACAATTCGACAAGTTTAACTGTCTATCTAAAAGTAAAGCGACTTAAGAGCGGTACCACGACTCATAAAGCTAGTACGCCATATAGTTTTACAGTGGACGGTACTACTAAGAGCGGTAATTACAACTTTGATATTACAAGTATATCGGTAGGTAGTAGTAAGACGATAGCAACAATCACTAAAACGTTAACACATAACGCAGACGGTACTTATAAGGCTATATCCATTAGCGGTAAGTTTAACGTCTCCGGTACTACGTTGGGTACCGGTACTGTAAGCACGTCGTTAACTCTCGACACTATACCGAGAGCCACAATGCCGAAAGTATCAAGTACCTCTGTAAATATGGGCGAATCCGTCACGTTTACGTTAGATAGAGCCTCTAGCGATTTTACCCATACGCTAACGTATTCTTTCGAGGGATCTACAGGTACTATCGGTAACGATATAACTACCTCTAAATCCTGGGAGGTACCTAACTTAGCGTCTCAGATCCCGGATAAAATCTCTAGCGTTTGTACTGTTACGTGTACTACGTATAACGGTACTACTGTAGTGGGTACTAAAACGTTAACTATGACGTTAAAAGTACCGGACAGTATAAAGCCGACGGTTACTCTCAACGTATCCGAGGTCGTAACTGAGATAGCCGATAAGTTAGGAGTATACGTTAAGGGTTTAAGTAAGTTAAATATTAAAGCTACCGGAGCCGGAGCGTCCGGATCTACGATAGCGTCTTACGTCGTAAAGGCTAATGGTAATACGTATAACACGAATAGCGTAGAGACTGATTACTTAACTACCGCCGGAGCTATGACGATTACGGCTACCGTAACAGATAGTCGAGGCCGTACCGGATCAGCGTCTAAAACAATTACCGTAGTTGATTATAGCAAGCCTTATATTACAACGTTTAGAGTAGATCGTACGACTGGATCTAATGTAACTGTAGTAATTAAGGGTGGTATTACCGATATAACCGGTAATACTCCTAACTATAAACTCGAATATAAGAAAAAGTCTGATAACAGTTATACTACGTATTCGATCTCAGATACCACAGTTACTATCGATACAACGATAACGCTAGATAATATTGATCCTAACTATCAGTATACGTTTAGATTAACAATAGCGGATCCGTTTAATAGTACCTCATTAAATTATGATGTTAGTACGGAGTTTACTCTTATAGATTTTAATAAAAGCGGTAAGGGTCTGTCATTTGGTAAAGTATCCGAGGAGCCTTATGGACTCGAGATATTTTTAAATATATTTTTAAATAAATCGTTAGGAGGTACCGTTTATCAATCCGGAGATTTTAACGATTTAGTAACTGTCGGTAAATATATTATTACGTTAACAAGTTATACGGCTAATATACAAAATATGCCTTGCAAAATGGCCGGATCGTTATACGTAATATCTATATTAGAACCTAATGTAACTACTCTTAAAGTAGGCGCATACTCGTATTTAATTCAGATTTATATGAGTTATAATGCTCAGATTTATATTCGTAGCGTTATGTCGAATAAAACTGAAATTACTTACGGAGCGTGGAAACAAATTATATAAGGAGGTAAAAGTAAAATGATTGAAATTGAAAAATGGTTTAACACTGTGAGTATCGTCGGTGGTATCGTCGGCGGTTTTTTATGCCAGTGGTTAGGAGGTTGGGACGTGATGATAAAAGCATTGGTTATGCTTGTAGTCCTAGATTATGTGACCGGCGTATTAAAAGCGATCTATACGAAAACACTTTCTAGTGAGGTCGGCTTTAAAGGGTTGATCGGAAAGATTGTTATTTTTATCGTAATCGCGACCGCCGTAATAATTCAAATGGTAGTGGGAAACGTGATTCCACTTAGAGAGGTTACGATTACATTTTTCTTATGTAATGAGGGTATCTCACTTTTAGAGAACGCGTCCGAGTTTGTACCTATTCCGGATAAATTAAAAGATACTTTGATTCAATTAAGGGATAACAAAACGGATGTAAAAAAGGAGTAAAAGACTATGAGTAATCAAGAGTTTATAAAAAAGATTGGTAAAATCGCTAGAAAAGATATGCTCGAGAGTGGGATCTTAGCCTCGGTTACTATCGCCCAGGCGATCCTCGAGTCCGGCTATGGAAAATCAGAACTTGCACAGAAAGCCAATAACTTTTTTGGTATGAAATGTAATCTCTCTGGTAATACATGGACGAGCGTCTGGGACGGTAAGAGTAAGTATGCTAAAAAAACTCAGGAGGATAACGGTAAAGGTAAACACTACTACGTTACCGCTAATTTTAGAAAATATCCAAATATTAAAACTAGCGTTAAAGATCACTCTCTTTATTTATTGGGTGCTAAAAATGGATCTAAACTCCGTTATAAAGGACTCAAAGGAGAGCGTAATTATAAAACCGCTATTCGAATAATTAAGAAAGGCGGTTATGCAACTGATACTAAATATGTCGATAAGGTGTGTGATATTATCAAAAAATATAATCTCACTCAGTACGACGCGTTACCATCAAAGGGGGTTAACACTATGAAAATTATTGAAAAGTTAAGTGTAAAAAATGACTGTTACAAACAGGGTAAGACAATTACTGTTAAAGGATTAATGTTACATTCCGTAGCTTGTCCTCAGCCTAGTGCGGAGGTATTCGCGAACTCCTGGAATAAGTCCGGTATTACCGTAGCAGTCCACGGAGTATTACAAGCTGACGGTACAGTTTATCAGTGCTTACCTTGGAATATGAGAGGGTGGCACGCCGGCGGATCCGCTAATAATACTCACATTGGTGTAGAAATGACAGAGCCGGCTTGTATTAAATATACGAGTGGATCTACTTTTACGTGTAGCGATAAAGCGACAGCAATCGCCCAGGTTAAAGGTACTTATAAAACGGCTGTAGAACTTTTCGCATACTTATGTAAAAAGTATGGATTAAATCCTACGACAGCTATTATCTCTCACAAAGAGGGCCACGCGAAAGGTGTAGCGTCTAATCATGGAGATCCGGATCATTTATGGAAAGGTTTAGGATTATCCTATACTATGGATACGTTTAGAGCAGACGTTAAAAAAGCTATGAGTGGAGGAAACGTAGATCCGGATCCTACGCCGAATACTGACAATACTCCATTTGTGGTAAGGGTCACTATTGAAAATCTTAATATCCGTAAAGGGCCAGGTACTAGCTACGATAAAGTAGGATACTGTCCGACCGGATCTTATACGATCGTAGAGACTAAGGTAGCGGACGGTTATACTTGGGGACGTCTTAAGAGTGGCGCCGGTTGGATTGCGCTCGAGTACACAGAACGCGTTTAAACGCCTCTGTTAACGAATATTCGTGAACAACCTAACGAGTTATCGAGTAATCGTTTAAAACGTCTCTATGAGCCTCCTAGTGCGTCTAGGAGGTGTTCTATAAAATAAATATCATACAGAATAAAAAACCCAGGGGCGTTATACTCCTGGGTCTTTTTTTATTATCCCGAGTCAATTTTAAAACTCGGCTAATTTCTTTTATTTTATATATATTTTCAAACGTACGAAAATTGGTGAATCACTTTCATTTAGCTGATAAGAGTCGTCAATATCGTTATAGCTTAAATATTTATATTTACCTCCTTTTATTTCACAATCAATTTTTAATATTTTGTCCTCGTTTAAAAGATTATGAATATGTGAACATGATCCCGATTTTATATAACCGATGTGGATATCATTAATCATAACTTTTATAGCTTTAGGATCATGCGGATTAGTTGGTTCGGGTAATAATTTAACCTGGTTTGTATTAAATTCGTATTTATAAATACGTTCGTTCCAATATCCCAAATTTATTAACTCTTTACGGGAATAATCATAAGCGTCATTCTCTGGTATGATAGAAAGTATTTCTTTTTCACGAAAAGATACTCCGGCGACTTTATGAGTTTCAATTTTATTCAACGTGTTTGATTGAATTGGCTGTGTTTTAATTGACGAATTTTCTCTCACTGTGGTATTATTATTTTCTTCTGAAAGAATAGATAAGTATTCTTTTTTATACCCACAGCCTAGAAAAAATATAAAGACTCCGGCTATTACTAAAAAGAATCCACCTATTGCGAAAGTGGGTATACCTATAATTATAAATAACACACTTACTATATACGCTATGAGTGAAGTTATTTTATAAGTTTTTGCTGAGTATTTGTTTTTCGTTTTTTGTTTCTTTGTTCTCATAGTATAAACCCTCCATAATTTTTTCTATCATAACATATTATGGAAAATTTAAAAACCTGTAATCGTTGATATTACTTAAAAAGAAAGATAGGGCAACAGCTACCCTCTACTCACGTGGAGACTATCTGTTGCCTGTCAAAAATAAAAAAATAAATAAACGAGATTTACTGGAATTTCCAGTTTATCTCGATAGCGTCGTCATAGATTAATATAGATTCTATTAAGCTGTGTACGACGCTTTTTATTTGTTCGCGATCTCCGTTATCTAAGATCTCCGGTAAACTTGCTATTATACGTTTAGCCTCGTTTATATTCATATTTGGAGTAACATCATTAAAGTTATCGATTTCGTCCTCGATTGTTTGTTTTTCTTTAGATAGTTTTTCGATTTTCTCATTTATTATATTGAAATCTATATTACCAAGTTGATATAAGTCTATTAGCTTATTAATTTGTTGATCTATTTTTTTAATACGATCTTTTAAGGCTGTTATATTTGCCTCCGGATCCTGGATATCTGATCCCTCGATTATATTGTTAAAATAGTCCTTATCTATTGCAAGTTTGCGGATCTCTCCTAGTATAATGGCATCTAGCTTTTGAGTATTAAAACTTGGATTTTTACAAGTGGGATCTTTAATCATTCGCTTATTAGATTTAGCGCGAGAGTAACACGTATAATACTGTAATGCTTTTTTATTAGGATCGGTAGTCTTACCACGTTTTACGGTATTTTGTTTAGCGTAATATCTCGCTCCACAGTTACCACACCATATTAACCCACCTAATAGAGTCGTACGCTTAAACGGATTTCTATTATTTTTAGGTGTAGCTAAAGCTCTTTGTTTTCTCAATTTTTGGACTTTTTCAAAATCTTCTAAACTGATTAAAGGTTTATGTTTACCAGGATATACTTGTCCTTTCCATTCGATTACGCCTGTATAAATTTTACTAAACAATACGGATCTTATAGCTGAGTCGCTCCAATCAGCGTATTTTTTAGTATAACCATGTTTTTTCATAAAATTAAGTATAGCATTAATAGGTAATCCGTCTAAGTATAAATCATAAATTTTTCTAACTTGTAACGCCTCATAATCATTCACGATTAATTCACCGTCTATATAATCATAACCGATAGGAGCGTAACCGCCTCCGTGAAATAATCCTTCTTTAGCTCTAGCGTCAAGTCCTACTTGCATACGTTCTCGAATTTGTTCGCGTTCTAATTGTGCGAATGTCGCGAGAATACCGATCATAGCACGACCTAAAGGAGATCCTGTGTCGATCTGTTCGGTCATACTTACAAAATCTACTTTATGAACGTTAAATATATCCTCGATTAGATATAGTGTGTCACGTTGACGACGGCTAAGTCTATCTAATTTATATACAAGTACCTTTTGTATTTTTCCTTTTTCAATATCTTTAATCATTTCAGTTAATGCCGGTCTATCGAGTTTAGCTCCGGAATAACCTGGATCAGAGTAAACCTTATAGACGATCCAATTATTTATTTCGGCATATTTTTTTAATCGTTCCTCTTGCTCATGAATAGAGTAACCAGCCTCAGCTTGTTCTTGCGTTGATACTCTAATGTAAATACCAACTTTTATTTTTTTCATTCTAAAACCTCCTAACATAACAAAATAACAAAAAAATTACTAACTCCTTATAATATTATTTTCTCTAACATTTTTACTTATATATCTATATATTTATATTAACTTAATAATAAAAATGTAATTATGTTATAGTAGTAGATAGATACCTATATTTTTGTTGATTTTTAAAAATGAATATTCGGTTATAATAAAAATGTTTTTGAAAATTCGATAACAAAATGTGTAACAAAACCATAACAGAAATAACTTTTAAACAAAGTTTTTGTTATGGTATGAAAATCGCGTTTTGTTACACGCCTAGTTTTTGTTATGGTTTTTGTTATGGTTTTTGTTAACCGTTTGAGTGAAATCTAACACGACGTCTTAGAGCGAGATTATTCGCGTTCCAATCTATTAACGGTATATCATTGGATAAATTCAAATCACCTTGTAATAATTGTAATGCGAAAGCGTTAGCCTCCAATTCGATTTTACCTGGTGTATTTACTGGACTGTCTAAAAAAATACTATCAATGTCATGATGTAAAACCATGTGTCCTAATTCATGAGCGCATACTATAATTTGCTCCTCCTCGCTTAAAGCGTCATTGATGTATATTAAATCTTGGTCCAAATATCTATGATAAAATCCGTTTACTCTTTTTAGTGGCACCTTTAAAACAATAGCGTCCATTTCTTTAGCAATTCTAAACGGATTTCGTGTACCGTATTTTTTAACGATGTCTGTTACAATTACGTCATAATTAATAATATTAATCCCCTCCCCTTGGATTATGTGTTATTTTTTTTCTGTTTTTCTTTTTGCGATTTCCATACCCACCTCCATAGCGTCGAGTATCGCTTGGATTGCCTCCTCGTCTACTGGTTGACCGTTAAATAGTAAAGCGTGGTCGGCTAACAGTTTTCTCCTAGTATTAGCCAATATTTCAGTTACTTCATGAGTTTCGTTCTTAACAGGATTAGTAGTATACTCGATTTCCCCATTGGCTAATGCGTCAGCGCTAATATGTAGCGCGTCACATATTTTTAGTATATTTGATAGCGTAGCGTTTTGGATCCCTCTTTTTAAAATACTGTCTAACGTAGAGTAGGACATATTTATTTTTAAAGTAAACTCGCGTATAGAACTGTATTGATCTAAGATAAGATCTTTTAATCTTTTCTCTATCGTCATTTGTAAAATAACCTCCTTTCTTATTACATATCATATCACTTAATTTGCGAAATTTCAATAACTATTTTCGAAAAATCGAAAACAAATTTACATAAGCTAAAAAATATTATCGAAATTTCAAAAATGGTATTGACATTATCGAAAATTCGGTTATACTTGTAAATGTGATTTACGAAAATTCAAAAACAATTAACAATAAATCGTTAATGAATTTCGATAAATTCGCATAGATTCAATTTATAGCCAATATAATATTACTGGGTGGCTACCGGAATACAAATTTAGGAGGTGAGAGTATGTATCCTAACGTTGAGGCAGAAAAAGCCAGGACTAAAACTACACTGGCTATCATGAGTAATGATCCTCGTATACATTGTACGGTTAGTACGTTGAGTCTTAAATTGACAGGTAAGGCTCCTCTTACATTTAAAGAGGCCGTAGCGATTAAGGATATCCTTAAGAGTGATCTACCGCTCGAGAAATTGTTTGAGGAGGTAAAATAATGAAAATAATCCACGTATTAGCGGACGGATCGGTAAAGGACGATCTAACCGGCTACCGAGTAAATCCAGATACGGCCGGAGAATTTTATAATGTACTAAGTAAAATATTTATGAATGGGACAAATGAAAAAACGAACGAAAAGAAAAATTAAGAATTTTATTTTAGAAACTTTAGCGTGTATCGCCGGAGTTAACATTATCTTATTCGTGATATTAATAGATGTTTTAACTCGCGACGGTTGGATCTTAGCGCTAATCGTTAATGGTATCGGCGCTTTATATTTGTGGTTACTCGCTTATGCTAATGGTTGGATCTATAATACAGATCCTTATTATGAGAGAGTAAAAAAGGAGGCTTTAAAGTGATTAAAAAAATTACAATGAAACAGGGCGATAGAGTCGCTATTATTGAACATGGAGAAATTAAACAGGGTATTATTAAGGACGTAAAGTTTTTAGATCGTCCGGTTGCTATTGTTGATTTCGACGGAGAGATTAGAAAAGTATTAGTCGAGGATCTCGGTAAAGTTGTGACAGACGAGGAGACCTCGAAGGATCACTCGGATTACCTGGGGGATAACCTGGAAGAAAAATCTGAAATTACTATTACTCCGGAGGAGTTTCGTAAGATCGGTATTAAAATTGTAGACGAGGAGATCGATAAACTGGGACCAGGTGGCGAACTGTTAGGACTTAGTTTTACGATTTTCTTAGCTAAACTCCATAAGGCTTTATTTATTTACGAGGCTGAGAATGATTAAACTATATCGACACCAGGAGATAGCTTTATCTTATATGAGGTCGAGTAATTATTTCGCTCTCTTTATGGAACAGGGTACGGGTAAGACATTGGTCGGACTGATTAGGATCCTAGATCTATTAAAGGGTGGCTATATAGAGGAGGCTTTAATAGTTGCTCCTAAGTCGGCTCTCGGAGCCTGGGAGAGAGATATAGAGTTATTTGGCGCCCTGGATCGGGAGATCCTTAAAGACGGTATTACTCTAATAAACTACGATAAGGTTTGGAGAGGGGATAAAAAATCTCCATATTATAAAAAATGGGGTTGCATTATTTTAGACGAGGCGCACGCTATAAAAAATAGGACGAGCCGTCGATCTAAGTTTTTACTTAAGATTGCGACGTTATCAGATTATAGATATATATTGACAGGTACACCGATTAGTAACGGACAGCTAGAAAACATATGGTCTTTATATTGTTTCCTGGATCCTTATTTAGAGCGTGGTTATCCATATTCGAGAATATTTGGCGGATCTTATAAAACCTTTCAAGATCGTTATTGTATTCTTAATATGTACCATAAACCAAGTAGTTATATTCATGTTAAGGAATTACAGGATATTATTAGCGAGTATAGTTATCGAGTTAAAAAAATCGACTGTTTAGATCTACCGGATAAATTACCGGACGAGATTATCAAGGTCGATTTGGCGGAGAAAACACTTTATAAAAAACTTGCTACCGAGTCCGCTATATTGGATCTCGATATATTAGCCGAAAATCCGTTAAGTCGTCTCGTTAAGTTACGCCAATTATGCTCTGGCCATATTAAGTTAGATACAGGCGAAATCAAGGAAGTAAAAAATGAGAAACTAAGTATATTACAAGAATTACTCGAGGGATACGAGGACGATAAAAAGATTGTTATTTTCGCTGAGTTTAAATACTCAATCGCTAAGATAAGAGAACTACTTAAGAAAATGAAAATTAAGTATATTACCTTAGACGGCGATCAAAAGGATAAAACTATATGGCGTAAATTTCAGTCGGATAAAAAGATCCGCGTTATAGTATGTCAGTATCAGACGGCGAGCGCCGGTATCGATCTTTTCGCAAGTGATACAATTATTTATTACGAGCCTACGTTAAGATCCAATACACTAGAACAGTCTCGAGATCGTATTCACAGAACGGGCCAGGTTAATAAGTGTAGTTATATTCATCTATTAACTAAGGGAACTGTTGAGGTAGATATTTACAGAGCGTTATCCGGTTATTCAGATTTTAGCGAGGCTCTCTTTACTCGATATATGGAGGGTTATAGACGATCTTATGAAAAATAAAACATATAGGATTATATACGATAGAGTACGCCGTAAATATTCAAACTATACTAAAAAACAATGTGGTATTATAGCCACTAAAATTTTTAAATCTATTTACGAAAATTCGTAAAGTGGAGGTAGTAATATGAAATATTGTAAAGTGTGCGGTTGCATTATGGACGACGACCACGACGGCGATATTTGCGAGTGTTGCCTCGATGATATGACGGGAGAGGATCCGCCGTAATGAATATTTATATATATGATATTGAGGTTTTCGCTTACGATTGGATCGTAGTAGCTAGGAGACCAGAGGAGGGATCACCGTATACAGTAATACATAATGATAATTACCATTTACGAGAGTTCCTTAATAACGCTCCGGATATTCTTGGAGGTTTTAATAATAAGCATTATGACGACTACGTAGTTATGGTAATGATTAACGGCGGAGATCCGATAGAGGTTAAAAGGTGTAACGATTTTATTATCGGAGGCGGTAAGCCGTGGGAGTATTCTTTTATTCAATATAAGAAAAAACCGTTTAAATCTTTTGATCTGAGAGACGATATAGCGGATCCTGGCATTAGTCTTAAGGCAATCGAGGGAAATCTTAAACTCCCGATTGTGGAGTCCTCGGTACCATTCGATATAGATAGACCGCTTACTCCGGAAGAATTGGAGGAGGTTATACGCTACTGTAAATACGATGTAGACTCTACGGTCCGTCTTTACTGGGAACGTAAAAAGAACTATCTTGACGCTAAGATCCTCGCCGGTAGTATCTACGGGATCGATCCTCTCGACGCCCTGGGTTATACTAACGCCAGGTTATCAGCGGAGGCCCTTAAAGCTACATATACCGAGAGATCGGACGAGAGAGATTATATGTTGCCGGCTAACTTGGATCCGGAGAGGATCCCTAAAATCGTTCTTGATTTCTTCTTACAGATTAGAGATAAGACGATCCCAGACGCTAAGTTATTCGGAGCCGGTAAAGGATCTAAGGGTATGACTCTCGATTTAATACTTAAATGTTCCGGTGGTGAGTGTCCTGTTAGTTACGCCTGGGGTGGCGTACACGGTGCGAAACCTTGTGTCATTATTGAGGAGACGGAGGATCGAGTAATTATTAACCAGGACGTAGGATCTCTATATCCTAATAGTATGATAAATTTTGGATATACCTCTCGATCTATGGCGGATCCGGACGCTTATCGTAAATTAGTAGAGTTACGACTCGACTTTAAGGGTAAAGCTAAGGCGGTTAATAAAGTGATAAAGAGTAAACTAGGCGCTAACTGGTATCATGATTTTTTAGAGGAGGACATTAACGGTAATACATTCTTTAATAAAGATAAAGCTAAATCAAGTACAGACGAGGAGACGTATAAACAGATACTTGAGTACCTGGACTACGACGCTAAACAGTCGAGCCTTAAACTTATTATAAATACGTGTTACGGTGCTATGTTAGCTAAAGGGAATGGTCTTAACGATCGCCTGGGAGGTCGTAGCGTATGTATTACTAATCAGTTAGCTATGAGTATTTTAATCGCAGACCTTTGTAAAGAATGTGAGACGATAGATTTCGTTAATATTAATACCGACGGTATTATGTTTACGATAGACCGTAAGGAGGTAGATCTATCTGAGAGAATTGTTTCCGCCTGGTGTGATCTTACTGGATTTACTATGGAGCGAGATGATTTTTACAAAGTAATACAAAAGGACGTTAATAATTATATCGGTATCTATAAGGACGGTCACTTTAAAACTAAGGGCGGTTACGTCTCTCTATACGAGGGTGGTACTTTTAAGACTAACTCGTTACAGATCATACATAAAGCAATCGTCGATAACCTGGTAAAAGGAATAGATCCGGAGGTTACGATCCGAGAATGTACCGACGTTACGGCGTTCCAACAGATTATAAAGACAGGGGGATCTTATAAGGGATCTTACCACTACGTCGATGGTGAACGCGTGGAAGTCCAAAAGGTTAACAGAGTATACGCCGTTAAAGATCCACGATACGGCCAAGTAGTTAAGGGTAAGTGGATTACTGAGAAAAGGAAAAAGAATAAAGTTACCGGTAAAATGGATTCGATTCCAGTCGATCCGCCGGTATGGTCTGAGACTGTTATATCTGAGTGTCCGGATCATTGTTTCATAGATAACGAGAATACGCTTACGGTAGCGAATCTCGACTTGGATTACTATATCGATATGGCTAAACGACGTATCGATAAGTATATAAATATAGATCCTACGGTTGCTCGTAAGATCGCGAAAATAAATAAGGAGGTTGTCATTATGCCAACAAAAAGCACATTATCAGCGCCCGTTGAATTAACAGAGGGTGAGGAGAAAATTAGAAAGTTAAATGTTCACGCTAAATTGATCTTAGCGAGAAAATTATTCCTGGAATCTAAAGTTAAGAAAACCGGTAAAAATAGATTTGCTGAGTTTAAGTATTTTACACTTGAGGATATTATCCCAGTAAAGCAGTCTATTTTTGAAAAATTAGGATTGATTGATCCGATTTCATTCGGTACAGAGGTCGCAACTCTTACACTTATAAACGTGGATAATACAGACGAAACTATCGAGTTTATGTCTCCACTTAGAGAGGACGAGTCTTTAATTAGTAATCCAATTCAGAAACTCGGAGCGATCGAGACTTACGTAAGACGTTATTTATATATGCTTATGTTAGATATTGTTGAGGCGGACGCTATCGAGGCCGTGACGGATAAACCGATCAGCGAGGAGGGTAAACCAGTTAAGGCAACTACTAAAAAGTCTAATAGACCGGCGACTACTGAGGAGCGCCAGGAGGTTAAAGAGGAGTTAATTAACCAGGGAGGCGAGGCTACTAAGACTCAGCGTACCGCAATTAGTAACGGTCTTAAAAAATTGAGAGCGCGTTATATGGATAGTAATAAAGTTGTTTTCTCGGCGGAGTTAGAGGCTAAATACGACAGTTATATCCGTGAGATTGTTAAGAGAGTAAAGGCCGGTGTAACTAAGGCAGAGGCCGAGGATATTCTTATAGATATTGGTAATAAGATCGCGGAGGAGTAAGTCATTATGTTAGTAGGGGATACTGTTTATACAGTTAATGCTAAGACGAATAAAGTAGACTCATGGATCTATAACGGTACGTTACGTACTCCGAACGAGATTCTTATAAACCTGGTTAATGGTAAAAAGAGTTGTTTTCTCCCGGCTAGGTGTGTGTATCTTTCTAAGATCCAGGCTCTCGCTGTAGCTGAGATAAGTGAGTAAATTTTTTTAAAAGTAATTAACGAAAATTCGATAATACAAGGAGGTTTTACGATGTATCTTAACGCTATTTCGTTAAAGAACGGTTTAAGACTCGCTTTTACTAGCGAGTTACCGTATAGCGTCGATAAGCTGTTACCCGGTTGGAATGTTGTAACAGATATTAATAACGGCGCAACAATTAATTTTATAGGATCCGAGGTGGTTCATATCGGAAACCAGGATATTGATAAGGTTCCGGAAAAAGTCCCACAGGAAAAAAGTAAACGCGGACTTAAGATCGGTGTTACTACAGAGTAAGGATAAGGAGGCTTTAACTATGGAATTTTTAAAAGACGGACGTATTAAGGTGGATCCGCCTAAAAAACCTAAGAAACTTACGGCGACTCGTTTCGCCTCGATCTTAGGGTTTAATAAATGGTCGACTCCATTCTCGGCTTGGTGTGAAATGACAAGGACTTACGAGGAGCCGTTCGAGGATAATATTTATACTACCGCCGGTAAAGTTATCGAGCCTAAGATATGTGACTATTTACGAGATCGCTATTTTATGGATATTAAAAGTCCAACAGATGTGTACGGTCCGAATTATTTCCGTAAGACCTGGGGCGATTTTTTCCCGGACTCCGAGGGACTCGGCGGTATGTGGGATTTCCTGGGTGATGATTTCGTAGTCGAGGTTAAGACTACTAAGAGAGTAGAGGATTGGAAAGGCGTAGACGGTAAGGTCGAGCCTCCGATCTATTATAAATTACAGGCGAGCCTTTACGCGTACTTACTCGGTTTCGATAATGTGGTTATGACTTGTAGTTTCTTACAGGATAAGGATTACCAGGATCCGGAGGCTTTCGTACCTACCGTAGATAATACTGTAGTCGTAGAGTTTAAGGTATCCGAGGAGTATCCAACTTTTAAAGAGTCTTATATCGATCCGGCTATGAAGTTTTGGAGAGAAAACGTCTTAACCGGTATCTCTCCGGAGTTTGACGAGAAAAAGGACGCTGAGATCCTTAAAGTATTGCGTACTAAGAAGATTGAATTACCTAAGACTACTCCTAAAAAAAAGGTTAATGATCCTACTTTTATGAGTTTGGCGGAACTTATTAAGGAGTCCGAAAAACTCCACGCTAAGACAGAACGTAACGCCGATAAGTTGGCTAAAGCTGAGGAGAGAGTCGCCGGTTATAAGGCAGACATTAAGGCGTTAAAAGCAATCGACGAAAAGATTCGTGAGTTAATGAGTCAAGAGATCCCGGAGGGTGGTAAGAGATCTGAGTTAACCGGTAAAAAATATTCTTACGTATGTACTCAGACTAAGGGTCGTCTCACTCTTACAGCCGACTCTTACGATCGTATGAAAAAAGCCGGTGTATATGCTAAGTATGTTACCGAGAGCGTAGAGGTTAAGCGTAAGGTTAACGAAAAGGCTATGAAAACCGATAAAATTTACGAGGATTACGCGGTACGAGAAGAGGATACTTACTCTATTAAGATCTCACCAATGGAGGTGTAATTATGGATCGCTTAGATATGGCTATCGAATTAATACTAGAGGCTCAGGAGGAGAAAAACAGATTAATAGATTTTGAGAGAGATTATAACGAGGCTTTAACCAAGGATAATGAGGCTCATTCATGGGAAAACCGAGATAAAGTGTATCGAGCTTATTCTCCCACACCTAAGAAATCAGTTGTTAACGATAATTTAAAAATGGCTCGTCGTATCATAATTGGTGAGTACATGAAATAAGGAGGCGAAATAATGGGATTAACTGAAATTTTAACGATTATTTTTGTAATTATGAAACTGTTAGGTAAAGTCACTTGGTCCTGGTGGTTGGTATTGTTACCGGAGATTATCGCGGTAGCGATATACATATTAATTGTTATAAGCGTGATTGTAAGCGCCGGTAAAGCTAACAAGCGTATGGATAAATATTTTAAAGATATGTTTTAAGGAGGTTTAATTATGAAATTTGAAAAGTTTTTAAAACAGACAGGAACTCACGGACAAATTTTTACGAGAGATAACGGTACTCGTTGGCTTGTTTGCGGTGGTGTAGGTATGAAAGTACCGGCCGGAGTTGTTAACCTCTTAGGATCCGGAGAAGTATCGGAAAAAGTTAAGACTCTTGTAGAGGGATTAGTTAACGCAGATATCGACGATAAGGTCAAGTTAACTAATGCGGTACTGATGAACGCAGACGGTAAAGCGAGCGATATTATTAGAGTATTTTCCGGAGAGGATATGGCCGGAGATTATATCGAGGTAGGCATTATTAACGCCGATTTCGGTTTACTTGAAAAGGCCGACTATAATCTCGCCCAGGTCGAGGTTGAGACTAAGGTTGATTATGTGGACGCTAAATATCTCCTGGTATTGGATCCAGACGACGAGGTTATCGGATTTATCCAGGGAGTAGATATGTAATAAAAATATTATAAAAGGAGATTTAATAACATGGCAAAAATGAAATTAAGCGAAAGCACTTTTACACTTATTCCAGAGGGAGTTACTACTTTTAAGGTAATGGAGGTTAACGACGAAAAATACGAGGATTTCGGTAAACTCGAGGTTAAATTACAGACTGTTAAAGGTGAGACTCATATCGAGCGTTTTAGTCTTACGAAATCTAACGGAGAACTTAACGAGGGGGCTTTAAAAGCGTGGTCTTACTTTGCTCGTACTTGTCTTAATAATTTCAAAGCGGACGAGATCGACACACAGGATATTGTAGGATGTTATATTACAGCCACGGTTAAACATGAGACTTATACACGTACTAAGGGAGATAAAGCCGGTACTGAGGCTACTACGGTAAGACTTAACGATTATACTACCGCGAGCGGTTTCGGAGGATCTAAAGCCGTTAAGCCAGAGGAGCCGGTTACAAACGAGAGCGACGACCTGGACGACTTAGATCTTTAATCATGGCGAAAAAGCCGGAGACAAAATTACAGGATAAGGCTATCGAGTATTTAAAAAGTAAGAGGATCTATCATATAAACAAATACGGAGACGGGCGTACCGCTAAAGGTGCGCCGGATCTCATAGTATGTATAAACGGTCGTTTTGTAGCGTTCGAGTTAAAGGTCGGCTCTAACGATATGCAAGACGACCAAAAGATCCATAAGCGTAGAATTGAGAAATCTGGAGGATTACATTACTCACCTTATACCTTAGAGGAGTTTATTAGTATAGTGGAGGATTTAAGCCAATGACTAAAAAAAAAGAAATTGAGAAATTAGCAAATGATAGAGGGTTTACAAAGTGGGCGATTATCAATAATACTATTTATCAATTTATGGATAATACAGGGATAAACTTATGGGTGGATACTACTAATAATCATTTTAAAATGGCTTATTTAATACCTAAATCTAATTTTAAATTGGTATGTCCGGACTGTAGTCCCTTTACTAATGATGAACATTTTAAAAAGTTATATCGTAAATTTCGAAAAGAAGTAGTCGAGTGTTGGGGTCATTTAATGTAAAGGAGAACATAATAGAATGAATAAAACAAATCGTATTAAACAGTATAAAAACTTTATGCCAGTATTTAACGGTAGTAGCTTTCTTTTAGAGTTAACCCGTTTAGGATTTTTCGACGCTCCGGCGTCTATCACTTACCACGGAGCTTATGAGGGTGGATTATTCGACCATAGCTTTTTAACGGCTAAGGCTCTCGTAGAGTTAACCGAAAAACTCGATCTTACCTGGGAGCGCCCGGAGAGTCCTTACATTGTAGGTATGTTTCACGATATTTGTAAATGTGATAACTATGTTAAGGACTTTGAGACAGATCAATATATTTATAATTCAAATATGATTATCCCCGGTCATGGTGATAAGTCAGTAATGATGTTACTTGAATATTTTGCCCTCACTAAGGAGGAGGTAGCCTGTATCCGTTGGCATATGGGAGCATATGAGAAAGATACTAAGCTGTGGGATTACTACGGTAAAGCTATCGAGAAATATCCTAACGTCTTATATACTCATACGGCGGATATGATCGCTAGTAAGATCCTGGGTGTTTAATAATTGAGTGGACGACCGGAAAGGAGTTAAATATGGATCAAAGAAAACTAAACGCCTCCGGTTGTAAAGATATGACGGCTTTTAAGGCGTTGGAAAATGTAACTAAAGAACGAAAGGATAGAGCGAGGTTAGATAAGTTACTCGCTACAATCTTTTATATTAGCGATTTAGCCGGGTTTCGTATTGAGGGACGTATTACGTTTCAAGATAAGAAAACCGGTAAGATATGGAGGTAATAAAATGAGTGTGTACGCGTCATATATGAATTGTGATTTATTTAAAAAAGACGGTAAAGACGAGCGTTGTATGGGTTGCGATAATACTAACTGTCCGAAATTTTACTTACTCGATCATACCACAAACGATCCGGTAAATAGACCGGCTCACTATACCGACGGTAAGATCGAGGTTATCGACTTTATCGAGGATAAGAAACTCGGTTTTTGTTTAGGCAACGCTATTAAGTATATTAGCCGAGCCGGTAAAAAAGATCCTAATAAAGAGATTGAGGATCTTAATAAGGCTAAGTGGTATATTGAGAGACGTATTAAAGAATTAAAGGAGGGGGTAGCGTGATTAAGTTTGAAAATACTGAGGTTATGAATTTTAAAGGCGCTCTTAGAGGTATGAGAAATCCTTTAAATTCCTGGGATAAATCAGATAGTTTTATTTCTCATAGCGACCATGATCCTAGAGCGTTTAACGGTTTTTATTTTGCGATTGGACCTAAAGATCTTAAGCTCGCTCAGAGACTTATTAAAGCCGGATCGGATCATAGAAAATTTATGAGACAAATTTTTGTTTGTGTAGATATTGTAGCGCCGTCTTTTTGGTGGCCGGAGTTTGATACTTATAAAGTCGCTACGGTACGTAATTCGTGTAGTAAAATGCACAGAATACACGTTAAATCGTTTACAAAATCAGATTTTTCTTATGAGGGTACGGACGCTCTTATCAATAAGGGAGATCCTAGATTATCCGCTAAGGTTAGAGGTCACGTAGAAAACACTCTCGAAATCTTGGAATTTTTTAGAGTTAGATTTAACGAGACTAAAGATAAGGATTATTGGAGAGCGTTAATCGAAAATTTACCTCATGGCTATAACATGAGAGCTACAATTACTTTTAACTATGAAACTCTCTATAATATCTACGGATCCCGTCATAATCATAAAGTAGACGAGTGGTCTATCGGCTTTATGAAGTGGATCGACTCGTTACCTTATGCGGACGAGTTAATTAAATTTAGTTAGGAGTTGAGGAAATGCAATATATAATTTTAGACGGTAAAACGCCTACTCATGGATTTAAAGACGGCCAGGGTACTAAGACTAAAGCCGAGGCTATGTTATTTGATAACGTAGCCGTAATAGTACCTAAAGGATACGTCGTCCTCGATTTCGATACTACGTCCGACGCTGAGATTATGCTTAAGATCGTTGACGGTTTAGGTCTTAAATGTAAAGTAATGAAAACTACGAGGGGTATCCATTGTTGGTTTAAATCTCCGGAGGAGGATCCAAAAAACTTTATTAAAAATAGACTGGCCGTCGGTATATATTGCGATCGTAAAGCCGGAGGACGTAACGCCTATGTAAAGATTAAACAGGATGGCGCACTTAGAGAGTGGATCCGTAAGGTTAAAGCTGAGGATATAGAGGTAGTACCTAAATGGTTGTACTCAGTATCGGCGCCGTCTGGTAAGTTTTCTTTTAAGGATATGGGCGAGGGATCCGGTCGTAATCAAGAGTTGTTTAACTATATCGTGTATTTACAAACGAAAGGATTTACTAGAGACGAGATCCGTAAGACTATAGAAGTTATTAACGACTATGTACTTGCTGATCCATTACCAGACTCAGAGATAGCGACTATATGTCGAGACGAGGCTTTTAAACCAGACGATGTTATCGCGGAACAGATTCAGAAAGCAGAAGAAAAAAAAGCCGGATGGAGTCATAACGAGTTTGGAGATCAATTAATCCAGGAGTTTAAAATTATCGAAGTTAACGGTACGTTATACGTCTATGAGGACGGTTATTACCAGGCGGACGATAAGATCATAGAAAATAAAATGATTAGCTTATATCCGTCTATTAAACAGACTCAGCGTAACGAGGTGTTAGCGTATATAAGAATTAAAACTCATGTACAGGCGAGCGAGTTAAAAGTTAATCCGTACATTATCAATCTTAAAAATACGCGTTTCGATATTCGTTCCGGTACTTGCTTAGAGTTTGATCCAGAGGCCATTGAGTTTGATCGTATTCCTGTTATTTACGATCCGTCAGCGTATTGTGCGGACCTGGACAAAACGCTCAATCGTGTATTTTGTGGAGATCGAGAGGTTATTAATCTTTTTGAGGAAATGTTAGGCGCTGTACTGTTAAAACACAATCGTTATCAAAAAGCATTTTTATTTTATGGATCTGGTAGTAATGGAAAATCAACTATCCTGGATCTTATAAAGGCTTTTTTAGGACCTCGTAATTATTCAGCTATCGCCTTGGAAAAGGTAACGGATCGATTTAATACGGCTGAGTTAGAGAATAAGTTAGCCAATATCGGAGACGACGTGGATAACGTCACTCTTAAAGATACTGGTACTCTTAAAAAGTTGTTTTCTGGTAATGCAATCATGGTAGAGCGAAAAGGAGAGCGACCTTACACGATCGAGCCGTACGCGACTCATATTTATAGTGCTAACGCTATTCCGAGATCGTTCGATAAGTCCGAGGGGTTTTATAGGCGTTGGTTACTTATTCCGTTTAACGCAAAATTTAGCGTAGACGACGAGGACTACGATCCAATGATCGGAGATAAAATCACAGAGCCGACGGCACTCTCGTATTTACTTAATATTGGTATTAGAGGCGCTCAAAGACTTATTAAGCGAGGTCGTTTTACGGAGCCTCAGTGTGTAGTAGACGCTCTCGAGTCTTATAAAGCGGATAACTCGACGGTATTATCCTGGATAGACGATAAAGAGTACAACGAGGATTATTTCTTAATTACACCTAGAGACGTCCTTTATTCCGAGTTTGTAGATTGGTGTAAAGTATCCGGTATTAAGTCCTCTAATATAACAGGTAAAAAGACTTTCTTTAAAGAGGTGGTCGGTAAGTTTGATTTTGAAGAAAAGCCAAAACAAAAGTCGGACGGTAAAAGGTACTTTATGGAAAAGCTATAAAGGAGTGATAAAAAAAATGGAACATATTATACAGTTTGGTGTAACAGTTGATGATGATGCTATTAGAAAAAGAATTGAGGAACAAGCGTCTAACACTGTAATAAAAGAGATTAAAAAACAATTAGGAATAGATAGAGGTTATTACTCAGATGAAAATGTAATACATCGTTTAGTACAACAAGAAGTTACAGCGTTATTCAATAAACATAAAGACGCTATTATAAAAGAGGCCGGAAAACAGCTAGCTAATAAGTTAATAAGAACTAAAGCAGTTAAAGAGGCTACTTCTGAAATTCTAGTTACTATATTAGGAGATGATAAAAATGAAAGTAATTAAACGTAACGGAGTAGAGGTCGAATTTACTCCGGAAAAAATTAAAAACGCTATCTCCTCAGCTAGTGAGGAGGTGGACGTAAAAGATCGATTATCTAATCGAGAAATCGAGGATATTGTAACCGGTATTACTGAGACTATTAAGAGTATGAGTCGCGCGGTAAGCGTGGAGGAGATCCAGGATACCGTAGAGAGTCGTCTTATGAGATCTCGTAGTCCGGAGGTCGCTCGTAAGTATATCCGTTATCGCTATGATCGAGAAAAAATCAGAAATAAAAATACAACGGATGACGCGATCCTTACTCTTATTGAGTGTGAGAACGAAGATGTTAAACAGGAGAACAGTAATAAAAATCCTACGATTATCTCTACTCAGCGCGACTATATGGCCGGCGAGGTTAGTAAGGATCTTACAAGGCGAGTATTTCTACCTAAAAAGATTGTCGAGGCTCACGACGCCGGTATTATCCATTTTCATGATATGGATTATTTCGCGCAACACTCGCATAATTGCGATTTGGTAAATCTCGAGGATATGTTACAAAACGGGACGGTTATCTCTGGTACTTTGATCGAGAAACCTCATACTTTTAGTACGGCGTGTAATATTGCTACTCAGATTATCGCCCAGGTAGCTAGTAGCCAGTACGGAGGACAGAGTATTACTCTCGCTCACCTGGCGCCGTTTGTACAGTCCTCGAGAGAAAAGTTTAAGGCCGAGTATAGAAATATGTTAAATTACTTATCCGTAGAGGAATGGAACGAGTTTATAGAGACTTTAGTACATAAAGATATCGTTAAGGGAGTACAAACTATACAGTACCAGGTAGTTACTCTTATGACGACTAACGGCCAGGCTCCATTTATTACAATATTTATGGACATTAACGAGGTACCGGAGGGTGTACTCCGTGACGATCTAGCCAAGATCATATACGAGGTACTTAAACAGAGAATCCAGGGCGTTAAGAATGAGGTCGGCGAGTGGATTACTCCGGCTTTCCCTAAATTGATCTATTGTTTAGATGAAAATAACGTTAAGCCTGGATCTAAATATTATTACCTAACGGAGTTATCCGCTAAGTGTACCGCTAAGAGAATGGTACCGGATTATATTAGCGCTAAGATCATGCGAGAGTTAAAAGGAGACGTCTATACGTGTATGGGTTGTCGATCTTTTTTAACTCCGGATCGTACGACTGAGAACGTCGCTAACGCTAAAAACTGGGTAAAAGGTAAAAAGTATTACGGTCGATTTAACCAGGGCGTCGTTACTATTAACCTGGTAGACGTGGCTCTTACTACGGTAAAACTCGTTGGCAATTATAAGGATAATAGATATAATCCAAGTGCGATAAGAAAAACATTTTTTGATATTCTTAACGATAGATTAGAAGATCTATGTTATCCGGCTCTTATGTATCGCCATAAACGCTTGGAGGGTACACCGTCCGACGTAGCGCCGATCTTATGGCAATACGGCGCCTTGGCTAGATTAGAAAAGGGCGAGACGATCGATAAACTCTTGAATGGTGGTTATAGTACGATCTCGTTAGGTTATGCCGGTCTTTATGAGGCTACTAAGGCGATTACCGGAGAGAGTCATACCGGAGGTGGTAAGGATTTCGCTCTTAAGGTTATGAGAGAGTTAAACAATGCTACTAAGCGTTGGAAAGAAAAAGAGGACGTCGATTTTAGTCTTTACGGTACTCCGTTAGAGTCTACGACTTATAAATTTGCGAAATGCTTACAAAAGCGTTTCGGAGTGATCCCAGGAGTAACAGATCATAACTATATTACTAATTCTTATCATGTAAACGTAAGAGAGGAGATCGACGCGTTTACTAAATTAAAATTCGAGTCTGAGTTTCAAGCCTTATCACCAGGAGGGGCGATCTCATACGTTGAGGTCCCTAATATGACTAATAATATCGAGGCCGTGTTAGCTGTGATTCGATTTATCTACGATAACATTATGTACGCAGAGTTAAACACTAAGTCGGATTATTGCCAGGTGTGCGGATACGAGGGAGAGATTAAGATTGTCAAGGACGACTCCGGTAAATTGATTTGGGAGTGTCCTAATTGTAAAAATCGAGATCAAAATAAAATGAACGTCGCTCGTCGTACGTGTGGTTATATTGGTACTAATTATTGGAATCAAGGACGTACACAAGAGATCGCGGAAAGGGTATTACATTTATGATTGATAATCAAAAAGAATTTGAGAAGGAATATAAAGAGTCTGTAAAGTTTGAGGCTGAGTATATTATCGAAGATTTAAAACGTACCGCCGAAAATAATAACTATGAGGTCGATATTTTTATTCGACACGTTATTAATGAATTAAATAGACTTAATAATCAGTAAGAGGAGGTTAGATAATGAGAAAATCAGAATTTAAAGAAATTGTACAGGATGGTATTAACAGGGGACGTGCTTTTATGGCAGTTAAGATCCGTACACAGGGTAACTCTGGTCCGGAGATTATTATTAACGGAGCCGAGAATTTCAAACAGAAACTCGCTTATTATAATAAGGCTTACAATGACGATATGGAACTTATTAAGGCTAAGGAGTCCGGTAAATTAATCACAATCGAGGACGTACTTGTAACGAGTAACCTTAACGATCTTAACTGGTTCGCATATTAAGGAGATAGAGATATGATAAATAGATTAATATTATTTTTAATTCGTTATAAATTCGGATTGAAAAAATTTGAAGGTTTTAGATTTACTAATCAGAAAACAAAAGATATTTATTATTTCGGCAATACTGTTTTATTTAAAGATACTGAGGGCGCGCTAACCGAGTTATCTCATGTAAGTTTAAATTGGTTATTAAATGATGATTGTAAAATCATAAAAATCGAATAACAAAAAGTATAACAGAATCATAACAAAAACGAGGATCATAACGAAAACTAAAAATTGTAAAAAAATCGAGTATAACAAAAACAAGGTATATAACAGAATTGAAAAAGCATTGTGTTATAGTTTTTGTTTTCCGTAAATCATAATAGCATTTTAAAATATAAAATGTAAGTTTTGATTAACAACAAAAATCTATATATCTATAACACAATAACATAATTATTACTTTAATTAAAAGAAAATATATATAATATATAAGGAATAATGTTATATATGTATATATATAAGAGTAGCGAATTTTTTTTGTTATTTTGTTATGATCCGATTTTTCGGAGGTGCAATTATGGAAGATTTAGAGATCCAGGAGATCGAAAAGAAAAAACGCTCTTTAAAGCGATATAAGAAAAATAACGCTTGTATAGATCGCCTCGAGGAAAAACTTTTACTCCTGAATGAAAGAATAAAGTCCGTAAAATCGCCTAATTACTCGGGTATGCCTCGAGGCGGTACTCCTGTTACGATCGAGGAGTTATTATCCGATAAGATCGAACTCGAGGAGCGTATAGAGCGATTAAAAGGTAAAAGTAAAAATTTAAAACGTAAGATCTTAGAGGAGATAGATACTCTCGAGGATCCTCGTTATTGTGAGGTCTTAGAAAGTTTCTTTATCGATAATAAGACTCTCGAGACTATAGCGGAGGACGAGGGGTATACTATACGTCACGTATATAGGTTATATAGCGAGGCAATCAAAGTATTAGCATTACAATAACATAAACATGGCTGTAAGTAGTCATTACATTTACGCGGTGTATAGTGTACTATGTTAATGTGGCGATCTGAGGAGAGGTTGTCCACTCGGTTAAAGCCTCCAATACAGATAAGGTCCAGGGTAATACCTGGGCCTTTTCTAATGGCTAAATATAGAGGGGAGGTATAGCCATGTTATTAAAGGCGTGTAATAGGTGCGGTAATCTTATCCCATATGGATCTGCTTACTGTAAGGAGTGTACTCCTATCGTAGAGGCTGAGAGAGAGACAAGATTACAAGAGTCCAGGCTAAAGAGTAATAGAGCGTATAACAAGAGGAGAGATCCTAAGTATGTACGATTTTATAATAGTTTGGATTGGCGTACGCTATCCGCTAAGTATACACAGGATAAAGGTTATAGGTGTGAGGTGTGCGGTGCTATGGCTACACAGGTCCACCATAAGAAACCGATACAGACTCCCGATGGTTGGGAGTTAAGATTGGATTATAATAACCTCGAGTTACTATGTACTCGCTGTCATAATGAGCGACACGATCGCTTTAAGAGGAGACGAGAGTATAAGAAAGGTAATAGAGGATCGAATTATAACAAATAAAACAAAAAGAAAAATATATCGTATGATCCTAAAGGGTAGGGGTGGTAGAAATTCTACGGAGCCTCTTGGGGATAA
>ERZ791716.168-NODE-168-length-41227-cov-2.572379_pt1 | contig 41227 bp, 48 predicted proteins | sample MGYA00510049_ERZ791716 | MGnify/ENA primary metagenome ERZ791716 (study PRJEB30046, sample SAMN00715135) | human gut metagenome | study: EMG produced TPA metagenomics assembly of the A metagenome-wide association study of gut microbiota in type 2... | reverse complement strand
GAAATATACTATTTTTTTATTTGTATCTCCAAAATGGGATTCACATCATTTGTAATCTATTTTTTGTTGTCTTTATTTATATATTTTTTTAAATCCATAGATGATTTAAAAGAAAAAATAAAGGAATATTTTTCTTTTCTCTTTTCTTGCAATTCTCTAATTTGACATTTTAATTCTTCATACTTTATTTCTATATTATTTTCCTTGGCATATTTCTTAATTTTAGATAACATTTTAGTAGAATATATATAATCAATTATTATTATTCCACTAAAAAACCCAAGTATGAATGAAAATGACATATTATTATGAAACCATTCTATTTTTTCTATAATAAAACCTGCTATAAAATAATAATATATTGCACCTATAATTGTCCATATAAGTGAAAATAAAGGGCAAATAATTCCTTTGTAATTTCCCCATCTATTACTATAATCCCATAATTTAACAGGCTTATTTACAAATGATAATCCACCTATTAATTCGATTAATGTCATAGAAGCTCCCATCAGCAATATTATTATTATACTTGGTAATTTTAGAATGTAAAATATCAAATATATACCTGTAAGTGCACATAATCCAAATCCATATATTGGTAAGTAAGGGCCTATTAAGAATCCTGGATTTACCCATTTTCCATGGACTATTCTTCTAAAAATTAGTTCTACTACCCATCCTATTGTACTCCCAATGTAAAATATAAATATAAAATTAAGTATTAAATTCATTTTTTCACCTGCTAGTCATATTTCATCTAAAATATAACATATATTTTTTTGATTTTCAATAAAAAAATTGAACTAAAAATAGCTTTTAAGTTCAATTTTATTTTTATTTACATTTTACATTTTCATCTTCAGAAGTCATTTTTTGAATAAATTCGTCTTTTGTAAGTCCAGTTATTTTATTTTCTGAATCTGATGAATTTAATACAGATTCATAATTTTTAATTGTTATGTTTTTTCCAGAGCATTTTACATCTATTTTTTTTGATTCATCCTCAGCAAATGAATTAAATAGTTGCATCAATCCACAATATTGTGAAGCTGTTGTATCATCCTCAAATTTAATTGTAGCATCTACTGTACTTACCTTGTTATCTTTCATATTGGCAGTTACTTGTAATTTCATTTTTTTGCCATCCTCTTCTGTTGTTTGTGTACAAACTACTTTATTGCTTCCACATCCAGTAAATAGTAGTAAAGCTCCTATGCCTAAAACTAAAGTTTTTTTCATTTTTTTCACTCCTTTTCTACTACCATTATACTAAAGAACAAACTTAATGACAATATTTTTAATTATAATGATACAATTAATAGTAAAATTGTATGTAAAAGATACCAAAATTAATAAACATTATTAAACCTATACAAATATATTTATAATTTAATTTAAACAAGCAAAAATGAGAGTTTTCGCTCTCTTCAGGGGGAAATATTATTATCAGTTCGTAACAATTTAATAATTTGTTAAATTCTTGTAAAATAAGCCTTTTTCTTTTATTATAATTTATCAAAGTTTATAAAAATAACTTTATTTTTGATGTTTAGTATCTAGTTTTGGTATCTAGAATTCTACAATGCTTGTAATTCTTCATACATTTCTCGTAATGATTTGAAACTATACACAAAAATTGGTGGAACAACTCTTGATGAAGAATGATTAAACGAATTAATTATGTATTTATATAAATTATAATAATCATACAATGGAGTATTTGGTATTTTTTCAATTAAATCCCACACTTCAGTGTAGTCTTCTTGTACACTATCATAAACCTTCTTTTCTAATAATCTTCTAATTTTCAAACCAAATAATATTTTATAAATTAATATATAACAAATATCATTTTTAGGAACCGATACAACATTTCCAGAACCAGTTTTTGCTTTTATATCTATATCAACATAATCTTTTGAAATATCATCAAATAAAGATGACACATTCTGTATTTCGTTATCGTTTAAGCCAAAATAAAATATTTCATTAATAATGTTATTTAATTCAATTATTGATATTTCCTCCCTCACATGATCGATTGATTCTGATATTTTATTATATAGTTCTTCTACTTTATTTTTCACATCAGAAAGTTCACCATTGCTATTATTTTTAAATAACAAACGCTCTACATTTATTTCATTTCTTAAAAGTGCAGCAAATGCAATCAATGAATATTTATCAACCATTTTATCGCTAATCTTCAATATAATTCCATAATCGTAAGGATTTATATCTATTTTTTCAAACAAAAGATAGCCATCTTCAAATATATTTATTTCTTTTGTTAAACCAATTTGATCCATCCAGTAAATATTAAATTTATTATATATTTTTTTCAATGAATCATATAAATCAAAAATATACATACTGTGAGAAAAAATATCAATTGTATCAATATCTTCAATATGTTCATTTATTAATTTTGTTATTATTGCTATTGAATCTTGGACATAAATATCATCATAACTATCAAATGGATCATCAATAATTATATGCAAATTCCCTTCTAAAATCTTTTGATGAACTAAAATATCAAAATAAAGAAATTTGAAATAATTTTGTTCCGATTTAGACATTTTATCATATTCAACTTGACTATTTAAAACTTTTAACTTTCCATCACTAATTTTTATTTCTATATCTGTATTTTTATAAACCGTATGATTCTTTAATTTATTTTTTATATAATTACTTAATTCAACATTTTCATTTATTTTAAAATCCTTTGTTTTATTTAATATTTCTTCAACTTTTGTTTTATTTTCTTTATAATTTATAACATCCTTTTTATCATACTGATTACTTAAATAAGAAATAATAGATTTTTCAACATCTAACTTAAAATCTTTTTCAATGGATTCATATGATTCACATAATAATATCTCAGACATTTTATTTCTTAAAATATCACTTTTATTATCTAAATAGAATAATATTGATAATTGCAATTCTTTTTCGATTGAACCATTTTCAATGCTTTCCCTTATCTTATCTAAATTCTCTTGACAAATAGGTGAAAAACAAACAGGACAAGTCTTGTATTTATCTGGTTCTTGATTTATTTTCAATTGAATGTTATATATATCATACTCAACAATTTTCTTAACATTATCTGGTATTATTTTGATATTATCCTTTTTCAGATTATCAATTATTTCAAAAATATTCATATTTACCTTTTTTGGCTTATACATATCCTTGATATCATCTTGACTATAAACTGGTGATAAAGCATCACCATTATAAGAATAAGTATTATCATCATTAATATACTCACTTATTTTTTCAAACCCTTGAAATGCCTTTTTTGTATTAACTAAGCATAAATCCTTTAAACTATTTTTCATTGATAATTTTTCTTTACTTTTTTGCATATTATTATAGTATTTATTATACTCTTGTGCCATAGGCATTACTTCAAAGGAATTAATATCTTCACTACTTTGAATAATCATATCACTTAAAATATTTTCATTAAACAAAAGAACTTTTTCACTTATTTCTTCATAATATTTTTTCATCGAACGAGATATCTGAGTTTTACCTATTTTATTTGGTCCATAATATATATTATGCTTTTCTTTTGAAGGTAAAGTAACAGTATATCCATTTTCTAAATTTAAATTCATTTTATCACTTCCTTACTACGAAAAAAACGCCAATACAAAAACTTATAAACATAAGCCTGTACTAGCGCTTCTTTTTATATATACTATTATATCACATATTTCATTATTTTTATTATTAAATGACACTGTGACGCATTGTTTGTGAGTACCCTACTCTCATTTATAATGTCATAGTGTCATTATTCAATATTTATTTCTTTTTAACAACATAACCTGTTTTATCAATTTTAAAACTATGACCAAACATTATACTAACTGTTATAAATTGATAAACTGATGAACACACTTGTCCTATTCCTGTACAAAATGGCGTTTTTAATAATGACATGAACATTCTAAGTATTGATGCTATTATCTTATTTGATGTAATTTTAAAAGCTGAATATTCTAATTGTAAATAACAAGTTTTAATTCTATATATTGGATATATTAAGAAATTTACTATTTCAAAAGAAAAATATATCATTGTAATTTTAAAATCTAAATCATAAAATCTAAATAAAAATGCAAACATCATTAAACTTGTTCCAAATAATATTTCTAATAATTTATAAGCATTGTTTCTATGTTCTATATAATTAAACTTTCTTTTACTAATATCTATTGTTGCTGCCTCTTTTATAGCATCAAAAGTATCCCACTGTGTATCTGTTATTAATGCTATAAAAGTTAAAGCAGTTGCATACATTTCTCCATATTCTAAGGCATTAGATAATCCAAATAAGAATATTAAAAAGAATGCAATATTATTGAACAATTCAACTGAATCATATTTTATACACTTTAATACATTAATATTAAATTTAAACTTGTTACTATTTTTAATATAAATATACAAAGTATATATTGCTAATGGAATTAATGTTGTTGCAATTATAATAACTTGATTTTTTGTTATTAAAGCTGTTCCAATTAATAATATAAAATTTAATAAATTAAATACTAATGAATGTTTATTTGCTAATTTATTTTTTTCTTCATAATATAACTTATCTTGCATCATTGCAAATTCTAAACAAATAAATAGTTGTAATATTGAATATATAGTAAAATTTTTATATGTATTTATATCCATATTCATAAAACTAATATAATTATCTACATTTAATATAATTATAGTAAAAATAAATATAGACACAATAGTTCCTAACATTAATCCTGACATTACTGCATCTTTATTTTTATCTTTTTCTTTACTTATATTAGCCCCAGTAGAAAATATAGATTTAATTATATAATATATAAATTGTAATGGATAGGTTAAAGTAAATATATTAATTAAATTCTTATCAACTATTATTCCAAGTAAAAACCAAGATATTATTGGTATAAATGATAATAGTGATAAATCAAAACTAATTCTTAGTAATCTTTTCATACTTCAATTTTCCTACTCATTCTGTAAAAGAACTAGGATGATATGCTGTTATTCCCATTTCTTCTGCTTTTCTTAAAACATCTATTCTATCATCTACAAATACTGTTTGTTTTATATCAATGTTATAGTGTTTACAATATTCAATTATAACTTCTGGTTTTAATAATGTAGAACATATAAAAAATACATTTTCTCTTTTTACATTTGGATAATATTCAGATAGCCATTTATATTTTTGTTCTATTTCAGTATTAGTTATAACTGCACCTAAAATAAGTATTTTATTACTGTCCAAATTTTCTATAACTCTTTGCATTGTTTTAAGTGGTCTAGCCTTATAAAATAAATCATTAAACAATAAATCTTCAAGCGATTGACATCCAAGTTCAGAACATCCGCCGCCATATAATCTATCTTTATATCTATACTCAGACAATGTTCCATCAACATCAAAAAATACATATTTATCTTTTAAATTTTCTATCATATTATTTTACTCCTTTATACTAATTTCTTTAATCATATCTCCTGGATAGTCGTATAAAACTAATTCATCAAATTCAAGATCAAATGACTTAAAATTTAATTCTATATCTTCTTTTATTTTATTAACTAATTTTTTATCTTTATCAATATGTAATGTCATATGAAAAGTAAATTTATCTGGATCATAATTTTCTCCAGGAATTTGTAAAAAGAATTTTTTTGTAATTCTTTTATATCAGTCATGGTGTCATCAATATCTATTCCTATTCTCATAATACCACCATAATTTATTATACATGAAATAAATATATTTTTCTATGCTTATAATGTAATTTATTTTTCTTTTTAAAACAAAAAAATGAGAGCACGGTTAAATGCTCTCTTCAGGGGGCAATCTCATATCACGCACTCTTATAATTAAAGTAGATTAAAACCCTTATAAATCAACAAATATAATTTAAAAAAGTTTAAATAAAATTACATTAATTTTAACCTTTGGGTAGTTGAATGGGTAGTTGAAAGGAAGATTTTTATGTTATTAGAAAATAATACAAATAAAGTAATAAATTTAATATATCAATTTGATAATTTAAGTAATATTGATAAAGTAAGATTAGCAATATATTTGCTAGAAAACAAATATTTTAATGTAGATTTCAATATAGAAGATATGATAAATATATTAAAATCAATTTTAAGAAAGTTAGATTCTAACTATGCTAAAGTAATTGCTAATTTTAGTAAATATAAGCATTTATTATTTTTTTCAGCCAAGTATTTAGAACTTACTGAAAAAGAAAAACAGCACTTCACGATAGAAATGCTATTTGATATTTATAATACTGATTTTAATAATAATGAAATCAATGTTCTAATAAATGATAAATTATTAGTTTATGATTATTATTATCAATTATTCAATTAAGTCCTAAATGGACTTTTTTTAATTATAATCAATATCTACGGATATTTTATCTCTTGCTATACAAATATCATTCTTAATTATATAGCATTCTACAAAATGAGGACCATAAAAATTAGCTGTTTCCTCTAATGTTTCTTTACCTTTATTAATTTGTCCTCTTATACAATTTCTTCTTATTGCCTCTGGACCAACATTTCTTACTTTCCAATAAATATTATATGGTTTTTGAGCATTTATTTTATCTATAATAAAAGTTAGTTTTCTATTTTGTTTTATTTTAAAGTTATTACGTATAAAATCACTTAACAATCCACTTCTAAAACCATTTTGTGTAATTATGCAATCTATTTTTATATTGTTTGTAATATTAATTGGAAATAAATCTTCAATATATTGTTCACTTGAAGAAAATCCATATCTATTACTAGCACTTTCACTAATAGGAAATCTACTTCCAAATATTTCTTTTAAAGTAGATAATTCATCGTTACTATTTAGCAACTTATTCAAAGTTTTTTTGCTTTTTTTTATAAAATTGAAATCATTATTTTCTATTATCTGATTGCTTCCTAAAGCGTTCCATTGTTTTTTATTTTCATCTTGATTGGATAAAAACTCAAATACATTAGTTAATAGATCATAATAATTATCTTTAGTTAAATTTTTATAAGAATCATTTTCATCTAAAAAAGATTTTATTAAAGTATCTATTAATATTCCACAAATAGTAACACCATTATTAGCTTTCCATTCCCTTATCATTTGACATATATCCTTATATGTATCAGTAGTATTTATCATATTTTGTGATTCATTAATCTCCAATATTGGCTTCGTAATTTTCCAACTTCCTCCATCATGAGTATCGGGATATTTATAAGAATCATCATCTTGTTTAAAACCAGGAACTAATTCAATTTTGTATTTTTTAAAAGATATAACGACTACTTGTCCATCTCCTTTTATTTCTGTTGATGGATATTTTTCCTGTAATTCTTCTTTTATTTCATTTAATAATTGAGATTGACCATTACTTTCATAATTATCAAACCTTTTAAAAACATCATCTGGTAATTCGTAAATAACATCAATATCACTTTCTCCTTTGATAGACGTTTTTCTTCCCATTGAACCAACGATTAAATAATTGTCTTCAGCAGAACTTTCGTAATATTTCAGATTTAACTTTTTTGCTATACCATTTAAAGAAGTAGTAATTTCCTCTAAATTATCAACTTTTAAATTTATTAAAAATTCATCAAAACTTTCTTTCAATAAAATCACTCACTTTCATCAAAGAATTCTTTATTTATTTCTTCATCTTTTCTATCAAGCAACTTACTAGTAGCTTCTTCAATTACTTTTTTTGGTGCTGGTTCTAATTTTGAATATATTTCTTTACGTTGTTTTAATGCTTCTTCTAATTTTTCTTTAGCTTCTTTCCATGTAATCATATTATTTTTTAAATAATCTTTGAAATAAGTAAGGTCTTTTTTCATATACCATAATTCGTTTACATTGACATTAGTGGTCTTTATTTTTTCATCATAATTACTAAATTTAAATATTCCGTCCAAAATTACTGTTAGACTCGATAAAGCATTAACTATTAATGCACCTGTTATTTCATCAAAATATATACAAATAGCTGATATAAATCCAGATAAGCCAATAATTACTTCTTTAATAGTTTTATATTTTTTATTTGACTTAATAAAATATTCTAATAAAGTTGCTTGAATTTTATGTGTCCATATAATATCATTTAAACTTTCATTATATAATTTTATAATCACTTCTTTTTCTTTAATTTTTTTTGACATAATATCCCTCCCAAAAGAAAAAATCTTATAATTAAATAAGATTTCTATGATTAAATTATATCAAATTTTCAGCATTTTGTCTTTATAATCATTAATAATTTATTAAAATTAATCTTCTTTTTTATTGTCATTATCAAATTCCAATTTTAATACTTTACATTTATTTATTTTTTTATTATCTTCTACCGAATTTGACATTAAATCGCTATTTTTACCAAATAATGTATTTACAATAATATCTTTAACATTCTTATAATGAAGTCTTTCAGCAAAACTCACTTTAAAAGTTTGTTCTACAAATTCATCAGATAATTCTTCAATTACATATTCAATTATTTCTTCGCTTGCATAATCATATTGTTTTATTTTATCTAAAATTCCAAGTTTACTACCTATATAATATATTAAATATTCTTCTGTAAAAACACTATCTGCTTCTTCCATATATTCATGTACTTTTTTAAACATATAATTATATTTTTTTCTTTCACATTCATTGTTATATTTATTCCATTTTTTTTGAACTTCAATAATATTTTCTCTAAATGGTAATAATACATCCAAATGTGTACTTGCATATGAAGCTAACATTGCATCATAAATTTCTATAAACTTTAGCATATAATTATTTAAACCTTGTTTATTTATCTCATCTGGCGTTTTGAACCTACTATGTAATAATTTTTCTAATTCAATATCATATTCTTTGAAAATATCTTCTATAATTTTTTTAGCATAAAATTTCAATATAATCTCGCTATGATTATATAAATCATAAACAAGTAAAAATCCCATTCCAATTTCATTAGCTAATTCTTCATTTTTGTTTTGCAATTTATATAATTCAATTTGCAGTCTTTTACCTGAATAAATAGCATCACATAAAACATTATATTGATTTACCTCTTTTTTTATTTCAGTAAGTTTACTCATAATAATTGATAATTCTGTTCTTTCATAATCGGTATCTGTATTTTCTAAAAAATAATCAGCAACTGATGTTATAAATTCAATATTATTTTTAAATTTTAAAATAATATACTTAATAAAATCATAATCTTTCTTTAAACCTTCAGAACAAAAGTTATACATTTTTTCATCATTTGTAAAATCAATAACTTTTTTCATAAATAATTTATCATTTTCTAATTCATTTATGTCATAATCATCCAGATCATTTCCACTTATATAATTTATAATTAATTCTTTATTATATTTTTCCATATATCCTCCTATTTTTTAAATATATCTTTTTATATTTCTATTTGGGTGTCTTAATAATCTTAAACATTTTGCTTCTATTTGTCTGACTCTTTCTCTTGTAATGTTATTCAATTTTGCTACTTCATCTAATGTTTTAGGTATTCCATCATCTAATCCATATCTTTGATGAATTATTTGTCTTTGTCTATCATTTGCTAAAGCATTATCTATATCTTTGACAAATTGTTTAAATATCGCTTTGTTTATTACATTTGATTCTATATCAGTATCATCTAATAAATTATTAGATATACTTTCAGCTATTCCTATATCAATAAATACTTTAAAAAAATCATTTATTTTAGTTATTCCTATATCTAAGTTTTCATCTTTATTACAATTTAAATTATTATATATGTTTTCAAATATTAGCATAATACTCGAATCATATTTTTCAATTAAATAACCATAATGATATTCATCTTTTGAAATAACTTTTATTAAATCATTATAAGTAAAACTCAAACCTTTATTTTTAAATTGTATAAAAGTATAAAATAATTCTGCAAATAGTTCTGTTGGCATACCAAAAGTTTCATTAATAATAATATCTTTCCCTACCAATTTTTGATATACTTCATTAAAATACGTTCTAGTAAAAATATTAGAATATTTATCAATATTTAATAATTCTCCGTCATATATCTTTTTAATCCATATCTCCACAAATGAACTTATAATATCGTTTGTATCATATGCCCTCGATGAAAAAATAGATAAGTTATTTCTAGTTATATAATTATATACAACATATAATGTTCCTAAAATCACTTTTTCCATATATAATTTTTTGATTGTTTCATCAGAAGTTTCGAATGCTTTTCTGCAAAGTTTCTGAGCTTCAGAGAGTTTTAATTTATCATACTCAGATATTTGCTTTAGCCATTCATTTAATACTAAATCACTACTATTCAACTTAAATCACCAAACTAATTTTTTACTAATTTTTTACTTTTAGTAAATTTTATTGAAAAGAAAGTTACTGGTATTTTATTCTTGTTTTTACCCTTATTAACAATACTTTCTATTTCATCAAAAGACTTTATAGTTCCAACATCAAATCTTTTTTGCTCTAATACAGTTTTAAATTCATCAAAAGAAACTATAAATTCATCATAACAACCTTTATATATTTCTTCTGGATCTGAATGAAACACTTCATCACCATTTACACCTTCATAACAGCCAAATGATACAATTACAAAATCTTTTAAAGGCTTAGCATCTAAAATAGGAATATTCATATTATCATCTATATCCTCTTTTTTATAAAATAATTTATATACTGCAGAAATCATTAATTCATCAAAATTTTTTCCATCAAGTTCTAATTTAGTAATTAATTGTTCAAAATAATTTTCTAAATTGTTAACTGCTCCCTGTTCATTTTTCTTTTGTTCTATTTCAAACTCGGTAATTTCATCAAAGGTATCATCACCATTGCTACTAATATATTTACTTTCTAATTTCTTTTTTAATTCAATCAATCTTTCCTTATTCATTTTATTTCCTCCTTAATTTTATCTAGTTAAAATATGTTTTTTTACTTTTCTTTCACTTTTTATACAACTATAATAATTATCTGCTTCAGTATCATAATAAAAGCCAATATTATCAGACATTTTTTCTGCACATTCTTTTAGCATTTTAAACTTTTCTTCTTTATCCTTGTCTTTAACATTTCCATAAATCCCTATACAAACATTTGCACCTATATTATGTAATAAAATAATATCATTTAAAGAATTTCTAAAAATGGGATTATGAGTTATAAGTAAATCACAATTATCTAATGAATAAACGGATATTCCCATAACTATAAAAGGATTACTATCGCAAACTAATAATTCGCTATTTTTAAGTCCAAGAGTTTCAGCAAATGGTGATACTATAGTAACTAATTCATTACCTAAACTATCATATTTGCCTTTATTTAATTCAATTGTGGTATTATTATTTAAGCAAAGGTTCAAATAATTTAAATAATTACCATAATTTATAGTTTGTTTTGTAAGTAAACTTAAAAATATAATGAATTCTGTATCTGTCATAACATTGAATTTATCATATTGTTTCCCTACCGAATCACAATACTGTTTATACAAAAGAAGTATATACTTTGATTTCATAAATCTCCTCCTTTTTAATTTTTTTGCCTTTTTCCCCAAAAGCACTAGTATTATACACTAATTTGTGATATAATTAAAATACATATTTTTTATATCTTATATAACTATTGGTTATATTTAAAAAGGAGGACATGACATTATGAATATTAATTTAGAATTATACAAAGTCTTTTACTATGTTGCTAAAAATGAAAGTATTTCAAGAGCTGCTAACGAATTATCAATTAGTCAACCTGCAATTAGTAAATCTATTAAAACTTTAGAAGAACAAATAAATACTAATCTTTTTATAAGAAAAAGAGATGGCGTAGAACTAACTGAAGCTGGTGAAACAATTTACAAAAAAATAAAAGAAGCAATGGATTTAATTGGTTCTGCTGAAAACGATTTAGAAGTTTTAACAAATATGGAATCAGGTATTATAAACATTGGTGCAAGTAAAACTATATTACATGAATTTTTAATGCCATATATTAAATCTTTTCATAACAAATATCCTAAAATCAGCATAAGGATTTTTACAGATAAAACATCAGACTTGATTAGAAAATCAAAAATGGGATTAATTGATGTAATATTTACTAATTTACCTTATAATCTTCCTAGAGAATATGAAATATTTAAATTGATGGATTTACACGATTGTTTAGTTGCAAATGATTCATTTAGTGAATATAAGAATAAGAAACTACAAAAAAAAGATTTAGAAAATCTTCCATTATTAATTTTAACAAAAGGAGCCACTACAAGAATTAGATTTGATGATTATTGTTTTGAAAATAATATTAAAGTAAGTCCAACTATGGAATTTGGTAGTAATACTTTAATTAAAGAATTTACTGAAGCAGGCTTTGGCATTGGATTATTAACAGAAGAACATGTAAAAGATGAACTAGATAATAATAAATTATTTAAATTAAATATCGACTTGCCTTTAAAAGAGAAATATTTAGGTATGGTTTATAATACAGAAAATAAGAGTCTAGTTGCAAAAAACTTTATTAAATATATAAAAAATAACATTAACAATTAAGCTAATGTTATTTTTTGCGTTTATTTCCATTTGAAATGACATTATCAAATTCATCTAATTCGGTTGAAGTTACTGCACCATTATAATTATGAACGCTTTGTAAAACATCCATTGCTTCAACTGATAGATGAGGAACTAAAGATAAATCCCTACTAATAGATATACCTAACTCTGCTTGCTCTTGTGGAGTAAATCTTCTTATAAATTTTTCATTTTCTATTTCTTCTACAATAGCACCAAATAATTCACTTTTATCTGTTGGATTATCGTTAAATGGCATTCCAGAATTTTGATCTTTTATTTTTCCTTGTTGCATGCCATATCCACTGTTTGAAGAACCAATAAAAAGTTCCCTAAATCTTTGTAAAGTTTTTAATAATTCATTTGTTTTTCCTATATGTATTGTTTCTGCTTTGCCTGTAACTAATGAATTAACTACTTGTCCTTCATTAGTAGTTTTAAATCCTCTAAATATGAAATCTCTTTTTTGCTTTCTAGTATTTAATAAATCATTTAATACCGAACGGCCACTTCTTGAGGTAATTAAGTCTTTATTGTATTCTGTTGAAGAAATAGAAACAAAGCCACCTCTTTCACTTGAATCTACCAAATATTTATCAGGAGCAAGTTTTGCTAAACAAAAGCATGTTTTAAAGAAATCTCCTCGCATAAATGAAGCTGTTTTTAATACAACTTTCTCCCAGTTTATAATTTCGTATTTTTTACCATTTTCTTCGTAAAGCCCACCTGATTCAATAATATTTTTTTGATTTTCATATATAACTCTTAATACATCAAGTGAACTAGAACTTTGTGATAATGTAATTAAACTACCATCTCTTCTTCTTGGTTTTCCATTAGCTCTAACTAAAATATTTAAACAATCAAGAGATTTTTGGTTCAATGTAGTTCCTTTTTGAAATCCTAATAGATGTGGAATATTTCTTTCATTAACAATATATTCAAAATTAAATGTAGTTCCATCGGACAATAATGCAGTATTTTCAACTACATTTGTACCTGTACTATATATAGAATTATAAGTTTCAATACATAAATTTAAATTTTCAAATAAAATCTCCATTACTTTTTTCATTGCATTATCAGTATTTTTAAATTTATTTCCTAGTGGAAAACTAGTTATTTGTATATTATTCTTTTCTTCTCTTTCTTGCCCTGTAGGATTTAAAATTTTACTACCATCGTGAGTATATATTTGCTTAGTAGTTGAAGTTTTAAAATCATATGAGCCACTACTCAAATTAACTATTTTGTTATCATTTCTTCTTAAGTTTCCCTCTTCTAGTATAATGTTACTTCCAGATGATGCTTCAATTAAATTAACTAAAGCAACTTCATCAAAACAAAATCTTTTATTTAATCTTTCTGCTAATATTTTAATATTTGTATAAATATCACTTTTAAATTGTTGTGGCATTCCTTTTTCATTCAAATATTTTTCTAATTTCAATGAAATATTTTCTTGTGAATAATTAATTAAAACAAAATCAGCGGATTGCCCATAAACATTATCAAAGAATTCATTAATTGTATCCATTATTATAGTTCTATATAAATTGCTCACATCTCTATGGCATTCATAAACATCTTTTAATATTACAGGATCATCTTTAAAATCTTCTTCATATTCTTGAAATGCTATATCAATATCATTAAAATTATATATCAATCTATTTCTTCCACTTATGCTACTTATTTCAACAAGACCAATAATATCAGTTAAAATTGTCTTTTTATTATCATTCATTTTAAACTCCTTTGTTTGTTAAACTTAATAATTATTAAATTTATCTGTTAATTTATCTAATTCATCTAATTTCAATATTTTATCATCATATGTTATGAATATATTTACATCTTTTTTATCTATATAATTAAAATCGGTATAAGCACTTGAAATACCATCAGTTTCCAGTAAATCTTCTAACATTCCTTTTAAACAATACTCACAACATAAATCTTTTATAACAATAATATACTTATTTAAGCTACTAGTATCGTGTTTATCAAAAGCAATAATTGATGGTATTTTACTAATATCTAAATAAAGTAATATTTCCATTTTTAATAATTTTAAACTAATAATTGAAGAATCATATTCTACATATATTTCATTATCCTTATTATCTATTTTAACTAATTTTATACCATCTAATTTAGATAAATAATTTATAAAATCTTTATTTAAAAAATCAGAATAATCTATTTTTAAGGTAAATTTATTCATACTAAAATATCCTCACTAGCTTTTTTTAAATAATTAAATCTCATTATGACATTATGACATTATAAATTCTTATGGTATGGTATTCATTAATGTCATAATGTCATTACATTAATTATTATCATCCTCTAAGAAGTAATTAACCATTTTTTCATAGTTGTCTTGACTATTCAAACAAGTATCAATTAAGTAACCTTTTTCATTATTCGTTTGATATTCTTTAATTCCTCTAAGATAAAAATCTTTATTTCTTTCTTCTATAAAAAATGGCATTATATCATTAAATAAGCATTCTCTAAACATTATCATCCTACCAACACGACCATTTCCATCTTGAAAAGGATGAATTTTCTCAAATCTTACATGAAATTCAATAATATTTTCAATTTTCTTTTTAGGAATTGAATCATACCATATTAATAATTCTTTCATTTCTTTTTCTACATTGTTTGGAAGTGTTGTTGTAATATTACCTACAAAATTTTTCCTTTTTTTATAATCTCCGACATTAAACCATTCTTTTTCACTATCTGTTAGCGTTCCATCTTTTAAAATGAAATGGAACTTTTTTATCATATCTTCAGATAATTTTTCTTCAATTGTATCTAGCATATATTTAAATAAGGTAAAATGATTTTTTGTTTCAGTAGCATCTTTTAACACTATAACCTTATCACTACTTGTTAAAATTGTACCTGTGTCATATATACTTGCAGTTTCATCTGGTGTAATCGTTGACCCTTCCATATGATTTGTATTATATGCAAAATCTATTTGTGTTTTATGATATAAACTACCTGATAAATTCATATTTTTCTGTTCGATTAACGCTTTCTTTACATTACTTATTTCCATTCTTATTTTCTCCTTTCATACTTCTTTTTTCTAATTCATTAACTAAATCTTCTCGAATTAATTTTAATCCTTCATTAACTTTTTCTAAATCTTTATCAGTACTATCTTTTAAAATTTGCATTTCTTTAACGTTACAATTATCTATTAATTCTATAAGAACAGGATAAGCACTATACTTTTTATCTTCTGTCATAATAAGTTCTTCAACTAAAATAATTTCATTATCATTTCCATGCATGTACATATTTGCACCAATTGTGTTATTAGATATTTCAATTTCTTCTTCTGTATATCCAGCCAATTTTAACAATTCATCTGGATTTATTTTTAAGGCATATCCAAGTTTTTTTAAAGATAAGATATTAGGCTTTTTTCTTTCTCCTTTTTCAATTTTAGCAATTGTATTATTATCTATTCCAGTTCTTCTTGAAAGTTCTCTTTGAGTAATTCCTATTTTTTCTCTACTATTACTTATAGCTTCTGCTAAATTTTGAAATCTTTTCTTTTTTATTCTCATAGTAACCCTCCTCAATATATTTATATTATACCATATATTAAATTGATAATCAATAATTTTTGTGAGTTTTGATTACAAAAGTATTGACATAAACTTTTTTAATTGTTATTATAATGTTGTGAGCATAACTCACAACAGAAAGAGAGGTGAATATATGACAGCGAACGAAACTTTAGATCTAATATCTAAACAATGGTGTTCTCTAGATGATTTGATGAAATTAGGACAATTTGGCAGAAATTCAGCATTAAAAGTGAAAAGAGAAATAAAAAACAAATTGACAAATCAAGGTTATAAAATACCAAATCATTTAATACCAATGAAAGAAGCAGTTGATTATTTAGATATTAATGTATGTTATTTAGAATCAAGAATTAAAGAAAGAAGGTAAATTTTGAAATCATTAACTGAATTAGTAGAATTCAAAGAAAAAGACCTCATTATTAACGGAATAATGAAGTCAAAAGGCTTATATTGTTTAATTGCACTACCTAAAGTTGGAAAGTCGTTGTTGGCACTTCAAATTTCCGACTGTATCTCAAACAATAAACAATTTTTAGGATTTGATGTAAATCCTTCACCTGTCTTATATATTAGCACAGAAAACTATGGAAATCAATTATATGAGCGAACAAATCTAATGAATATCAAGTTTAATGACAATAAATTTAAATATATCGATCGATTAGAATGTCCTAATTTTTATTTAAGAGATATGGAACTTGATATAAAAGATTTTGCAGAAAATATGAGTGGTAAACTAGTTATTATAGATATGTTAAAAGATATTCAATTTGATTTTAATTATGATATTAATAGTTATCAAGATATAGGGCAAAAAGTATTACCTAAATTAAGAGAATTATGTAATAAATATGATTTATCAATTTTGTTTATTCATCATTTAAATAAGAAAGGCAAATCTTTAGGCAGTACTGCCCTAGATGGTTCAGTAGATGGAATATTGAAATTAATGCAATGTCAGGATGATAAAAATAAATATATATTATCAATAGAAAATCGTGATTTTCCATCTGTTGATTTGGTATTAAGAAAAGATGAACATTGTATATTAAATTTAACAAACGAAGATATCGAAGAATCAATAGACTATAATTTAATGTTATTTATAAAACATGTGGCTAGTAAAGGTAATCTTAGGTTTACTAGTAAAGATATTGTTAAAGATGCTAATTTACAATTAACACCTAAACAATTTGGTAGATTGTTAAATTCTAATATTAAACTATTAGAAAAAGAAGGTATTTATATCACTAAAAATAGAAATGCAAAAGAACGATTATATACAGCCTATTATGAAGAAGTTCTTGATGAAGATTAATTCATCAAGAAAAAAATGAGTGTGGCACGTTATGAAAATACAAAATATTTTTGTAAGTGGCGATAACGAAATTTATACAATAATAAGTATCTAGTAGATAGTTATTATTGGAACTTGTTTATAGCATTTGCATTTGTAATAACTTATTCATTTGCTTAAACAAGTATTAGGGTTTTTAGGGAAATCCCTAAACTCACGATTGGGTTATGCCCTAGTGAGATAGGTCTAAAAGAACTCTTTACTAAAGAAGAACATCAAGGAGGGATAATTATTGTATGATGGAAAACAAGTTTTAAGAATAGAAAGTAAATATAAGAAAAGTGATTTATATAATATTGGAGCTGAAATGATAGACAGAAAAGGTACAGGTAACTATGACAAAGAAAGAACTAAATTCAATGTTGATTATATATCACTTACTGAAAAAAATTTATATCAAGAAGTTAAACAAACTTTAAAAAAAAGAAATATAGATTATTTAGATAAACCAAGTACTAATTTGTTAAATGATATAACTATTACAAGTGGTCCTGAATTTTTTCAATCTCTAGGAATGGACTTTATAGATAGTGGTAGAACTTATCACACAGGAAATAAAAAAGGGCAAACAGTTCTTATTCCTAATATAAAATCAAAAGAAGATATACCTAATGCTGTTTCATATTTCTTTGATTCATGTATGGAATTTTTAAAAGATTTTGTTGGAGAAGAAAATATTCTTTTAGCACAAGTTCATTACGACGAAGATACACCACATCTTCAAGCATATTTTCTACCAGTTGTTGATAGGGTTAAAAGAAAATGTTATGAGAAAGATAATGATGGAAATATTGTAAAGGAAGAAGTAATAAAAAAAGATGGTACTTCTACTATCGCTCCTAAACTACTTCGTGATAATAATGGAAAAATTATATATGAAGAAGTTAAAGGCAAATTTCTTAATTGTGATCAATTTTGGAAAAATAAAGGTGGTAAATCATCATATCACCAAATGCAAAACGAATTTAATAAATATATAACAGAAAAAGGATTTAATCTTTATCGTGGTGATATTGGTACTAATAAAGAAAATCAATCCAAATTAGAATATGATATTGCTGAAAAAAGAGCCGAATTAGAAGAATTAAATAAAACTAAGGAAAATGCCTTAAAGATTATAGAAAATTCAAAAAAAGCACTTAAAAATATTGAATCTGATATTTTAAATACTGAACTATTAAATCCAACTAAAAGAAAATTAATCGGATATAAAGAAAAAGATATTAATAACATTATCGATTATACTAAAAATTTAGAAAGGAAAGTAATTCTGTTAGATGCTGATAATACCAATAAAGATATTAAAATTAATGAACTAACCGAGAAAAATGAAGTATTTATGAATAACAGTGAATTAATTAAGAAGAATCAACTATTAAAAGAACAAGATGATAAGATTAGTAAACTAAATGAGTTAATAGTTATTTTAAATAAAAATATAACGGAATTAAAAATCAAGTTAGAATCAGAAGTAAATAAATGGAAAGGTTTATTTGAAAAACTATGTAATGCTATTGATAAAGTATTAGGTAGAAAACCTGCTAATTATGTTAAAGATTATGAAAACCTAGCAGACTCTATCAATCATGGTTATTATAGAGAAAACAATAGAAAAGATAAATCAAATGATTTAGAAAGATAAAACTATTATAAGCACTCTTTTTATTGTTTAAAATATAAAAAATCATGTTAAAATACTATTAAGAGTGCGTGATGGTTTTGATAGCAAAAGGAGGAATGATAAATATGGCTACAAGACTATTAGAGCAATATAAATGGACTAAAGACGGTCGTAAATGGGTATTTTATACTTGGATACCAACATTAAATGGAAAAAGAAAAAAATACACATCAAAAGCATATAAAACTAAAAACGAGGCACCCGCAGCTGAAAGAGAATTTTCTCTACAAATTGGAAATATTTCTGAAGATAAAAATATGACATTTAAAGAATTATATACTGCATATTATAATTATCAAGAAGATAAAGTTAAACCTACTACTCTTAAGACTTATAGAGATAGAATTAAATATATGCAATTATTAGATAATATTAAATTAAAAGATTTAAGTGTCAAACATTATGAATTATGGAGAAAAGAAATCAATAAAGCAGATATTAGCACTGCATATAAAAATGATATACAAAAGTTTATTAAGATAGTTCTTAATTGGGGATGTAAAATGTATGACTTTGATTTTAGAAGTTTTTACAATAAAATTACTAAATTTATTAATCATAATGAACTAAAAAAAGAAATGGGCTTTACACATTGGAAGAATTCAAACAATTTATCAGTTGTGAAAACAATTTAAAATTTAAATGTCTATATGAAACACTTTACTATTGTGGACTTCGTAGAGGTGAAGCAAGAGCATTAACTTGGAATGATATTAACTTTGAAGAAAAACAATTAAGAGTTAATAAGAATATCGTTCAAATAGGCAATGATAACTCAAATACTTACACCGTAACAACTCCAAAGACTAAATCTAGTATAAGAACTATACCAATAGCAGAAATTCTCTTAAATGACCTTAAAATGCTATTTGAAAAAGATAAAAAGAATTATGGTTTTAAGAAAAGTTGGTATATCTTCGGCAGTGATGTTCCGATAACTAATTCAAGACTTAGAGATAGAAAAAATCAAATATGTAAAAAAGCAGAAATAAAACAAATAAGAATTCACGATTTTAGACATTCGTGTGCATCCTTACTAATTAATAATGGTGCTAACATAACAATAGTTGCTAAGTATTTAGGTCATACTAAAATAGACGAAACACTAAATACTTACTCTCATATGTATAAAAATAAACTAAATGATGTGGTTGATACAATAAATAAACTAATATAAACTTTGTTAAATATTTAAAAAAACTACCAAAGTGGGTAGTTATATGGGTAGTTGAAAACTATAATATTTAAATAAAACCCTTATAAAACAAAGTATCCCAGCCTCTCGGCTGGGATTTCAGGGGGAAATAATAATATCAGTTCGTAACAATTTAATAATTAGTTAAAGTCTTACAAAATAAGGATTTTTCTTTTATCAATATTTATCAAAGTTTATAAAAATAACTTTATTTTTGAGATTTAGTATCTAGTTTTGGTATCTAGAAATATAAATGACGCAGTGACACATTATATGTGAGTACCATATACACATATTTTTAGTGTCATTGTGTCATTATAGTTTTCTAATTATTATCTTTCTTTTTGTAAGTCATATCCTGAAGCATCATTTTCGCTTTTATTGTAAGCATTATCAATATACTTATTTGGATTTGCTAAAAAATCTTCTTCCTCTACAAAAGTAATATAAGAACCATTCATAAAATCATATGCTTCACATTTACTACAATGCCATTGTTTAGGATTTGAATTAAAATGATTGTTAGAGATAATCTTATATACCTTATCCATTTGATAAGATGACGTAACATTACCATGGCAATTTATTCCTGTGCTTTTAAACCATGAATAATCACCGTTATATTTCATAATAACTCCAACTACACCATTAGTATGTGATGTTCTATTTTTTCTCTGAATATTTTTAAGACTATATTCAATTTCCCAATCAATCCATTTACTTTCTTTTATATTTGGAGAAATAACAACAATGGTAACAGAAGTATCGTACATCATATCTTTTAATACCCTCTTAATATTTTCAGTTGATGTATCAGTCAAATCTGGTGAATCACTTGTTTCTCCTTTATAATATGTAGCATCATCACCTAATGATTCTATAATTTTATCACGTAATTCTTGTCCCTCAGAATATTTATAAGAAATAAACGTTTTATGTGCCATAAATATACCTCCTAAAACTCCACAAAATATATAATTACACTAGTAATTATACAAACCACATAAAAAGGCATAATTGATTTTGATGATAAAATACTTAAAAAACTATATTTTTTTATATCATTCATATTAAGTTTAATAATATTGAAATTCATGTTAAAATCAATACTACTTTCATCTTTCAATCTAACATCATCATATAAAGCTCTAAATTTTCTTTCAAGCATCAAATAATAAGCATCTAAAAACCAAAAAACAATCAATGGTATTAATGTAATTATTACAGCCTTATGCGTATTTTTACCTGCAAACGCAAATATGGCTATCATAATTCCTATAGACCATTCTTTTAATGAAAAGGAATTTCTACCCATTCTATCAATTATACCTTGAATCATTAATAAATGATTTCTCTTATTTTCGTCTGTAGTTTTTTTCATATAACCAAAACCTCCCAACAAAAAACGCCAATACAAAAACTTATAAAATAAGCCTGTACTAGCGCTTTCTTTCTACATATTATATCACATTTTTTTACAAAATTCATCATTTTTTTAATATAACTTTAATTAACTTCGTTGCATTTGTTCATATCAGATTGTAATTTAATCACACTTATAGCTTGAAGTATTACAAATACAACAAATATAGCCATTATAAAATTTGCGTCTAAAAATGCCATTAATATAAATAAAGTATTACTTATAACTCTACCTATAAATAAAGCTGTTTCTAATGTTAAAAAATATTCTACTTTATATTCTCTTTTAATTGTTTCAATATTAGAAAAATTAAATACATTTCTTTCTCTAATTAAATCAGATAATAATTTTGAAATAGTTTGAAATAAGTTATACAAAACCACGGTTACAAAATTACAATTTAATAACATAATACATAGTAATATTATTGTAATTGGTAATGTTGCACCTAATAATTTTATATAATATTTAGGTTTAATTACTTTTACAAACAGGAATCCTATTATTATAGAAATAACACTAAAAATTGAGGTAAATATACCTAAACTTACACTTTCAGAAAAGACTTTAATTATATATATTGTTATAACATATGATAAAGCTCCCTCTGAATAGGTTAAACCTGAACAAATATTAGTTCTGATGATACTTTTTAACTCTGGATGTTCTTTCATAACATTCTTAAATTCTTTTAAATTAGTTTTATTTCCTTTAGGAATATTACTATCTTTTAATATTATTGATAATATTATTTCTAAAGCCACAATTACCAACACAAAGATAATTGTATTTATAAATCCAGAATTTTGAATTAAACTTCCAAAAAATAGTGGAAAGATAATTGATACTATATTTTTACATCCATTATACGTACCAAGATATTTTTCTCTGTCTTTATTTTCTATACCATCAGATTCTATTGTATTATATACAGAATAATAAAATCCTTCTTCTAACCCATATAACAATCCGATTAAATAAATATAATTAACAACTTGTTCTTTTAACAATATAATAGCTAAAAAGTAAATAAAATACATCACAATACCTATTCTCATTAGCCAAACCCTGTTTTTTGATTTACAATAATTCCTTGATAAAAATATTACTAACCATACAGTTACCATAGCAACTAATTTATATATTCCAAGTGGTAATATATTGTTATTTGATACATTAATAAAATATAAAACTAAGAATACATCTACAAAATTAGTTAATATACTTTTTAATAATCTTAATGAAAATAATACTTTATAATTTCTACTCAACATTTAAATACTCCTTTAAAAATTCTATTACACCATCATGATTATGATCATAGATAGTTACAAAGTTCGCATTTTCTTTAACTACTGGTAATGCATTACTTAAGGCAACACCAGTACCACATTTTTTAAGCATATCAATATCATTAAGTCCATCACCAAAAGCAATAATTTCATCATTATTAATGTTTAAATAGTTTGCTAATTCTGCTATAGCTTTGTATTTAGTACAACCTTTTTTTATTGTTTCAATCCACTTTCTATCAGCAAAAGAGTCTTGCATAATATTAATATCTAATTCAGGAATATCTTCTTTTAATTTATCATATAATTCCATTACTTGTTCATTTGTTTTCATACTTACTGAAATATGAGATATTTCTTTGCAATTATTAAAAATATACTCCCAATCTTTTGTGGTATCTATGAAATAGTAATCTTCATCTATATCTGAATATTTATATATTGTATGTTTATCGCAAACATCAATAAACACACAATTATCATTATAGAATTTTTTAAATTTTTCAGCTGTTTCTAATGCTATTGGATTATTAAAAATAGTATGTCCGTCACTAGTATCATAACAAGATGCACCAGTATCAGTTATTACATAATTAACACAATCAAATCCATTAATTACATAATTTATCGATTCATATATTCTTCTTGTTGCTATTACAATAATATATCCCATATTTTTTAATTTTTTTAAATAATTTTTACTTCTTTCCGAAACTTTTCTTTCACCATTTAACAAAGTTCCATCCAAATCTAATACTATCATCTTTATCAAACTAATCACATCTTTCTACTTCAATTAATAAATCATTTTAACTAATCATGATATAAGGTTTTATCATCATTGATTTTTAAAACCATATTTGTATATCTATCCTTAAATCCTAATTTTTCATATAATCTTTTAGCAACATTTTGTCCAAAAACATCTAATGAAATATCTTTGTTTTCTCTTTTAGCTTTTTCTATTACTTTTTCTAATGTAATAGTACCAATGCCTCTACCTCTATATTCATCATCTATATAGAATCTATAAACATATATTGTTTTATTATATATTTTTAATCCTATAAAACCAACTATTATATTTTCACAAATAATTTTATAATATTCTTCATTAGATTCAAATTTTAATTCTTCAGGTCTTATTATATTTAATTGATATATAGGATCAACCGTATTATGATGTTGCCATTCTTTTATAATCCATTCCCTAAAAAAATCATCATTTTCTTTTTCTAATTTAATTTCTATTTTTTTCATTTTCACCATTCCCAAATTTATTTATTTTGTCATATATATCGTACCAGCTATATACTCTTATTAAATTTTCAAATTCTCTATTTCTATTGTATGGATAATCAAATACTATAACTTCAGTATTTCTAATTAAAGTTTTCAAATTTTTAGGATCATCTTCTATCATAAAATCAATATTATTTTCTTTGCATAAAAGCCCTTTATTTTTCACATTAAAAAATATTTTATCATAATATATATCATTATCTTTTAACCATTTATTTGTGATTCTTTCAACATCTTTTTTTAAAGTTTCTGAAAACCATTCATCGTTATTTTTTCTTGCAGTTATTATATATATTTCATTACTTTCATCTTTTAATTTTTTTATTACTTCGGATGCAAATCTTTTTGCTGGTAAATTTACGACTAATTCTTTTCGATATTTATCCCAAAATTGATGTGCAACATCTTCTCCCCATAGAAACATATCTGTTGTGTCTATTACATTTAAATTTTCAAGTTTATATTTTCCTAATTCATTGCAAAACTTTGTACCATATTCAATGCAAAAATTATATTGAGAATTTAAAACTCCATCTATATCTATTCCTATTCGCATACTAAACTCCTATAAATAATACATTTTTATTTCACAGTTTTTAAGTCCTCTATTTAAGAACTTTCCATCTTGTATTCCCTCAAAATATCCGCTGAATGCCTTTGATACTCCACTATGTGCTACTATTAATACACTTTCATAATCTTTTATTTTTAATTCATCTAAAAAGTTATATACTCTTTTAAAAAATTCTTGAATATTTTCACTCGTTCCATATTGTATTTCTGTATAATAATTCCAATATTCTTCTCTATTTGTAACTTCTAGTGGTTGCCCACTTAAATCTCCTGGATTTCTTTCTTCCAATCTATTATCGATTAAAATATCTTTATTTTTAACATTAATTATTTCAGCAGTATGTTTTGCTCTTATTAATGGTGAAGAGATAATTACATCAAATTCTAAATCTTTAATTTTATATTTTAACTCTTCTGCTTGTTTTACACCATTCTCATTTAAATCTTCATTTTCATTATTATATATTTTTAATGCATTATGAAGTACTTCACCATGTCTAACTATATATACCTTCACTTGTATTCCTACCTTCTGACAACTTAATTTCTTTTTGGTAACTTTTTATAATCATACTTATCCATAATTGGATTAAGTAATTCTTGTGCTTTATTTAATTCTTCTACTGCTTGTTCTAAAGTGTATTTACTTTTATTATCTTTAAGTAATTTTAAATGTTCTGCTACTTCAAATATTATAAATCCTGCTTCTCTTGCTTTTTCTCTTTTATTAAAATCAAATTGTAATAAATCTGTTTCTGATTCTTTATATTGTTCAATTAAGTCTTTTAAATCTTTACTAGATTTATTTGCATATTTATCTTTAGAAAAATAGAAAAGCATTTCATCATAACCTGCAACTTTTAATAGCCTTTGTAATGACATATCTAAAGTTTCAGCAATTTTACGTAGATCATCAATATCTACTTTTTTTATTTTACCATTAATTAAATCATTTAAAGTACTTCTACTAATACCTGTTAATTTAGCAAGTTCTCTTTGTGAAATACCTTTTGCTTCTCTAGCTGATTCAATTAAAATTTTAAGTTCTTCTGAGTTCATAATAACACTTCTTTCTCCCCTTTTTTCTCTCGACAATTTAATTTTACCACGTTTTTGTTTAAATGTCTAGTTTTTCGGTCAAATTGCATTGACAATATTTCCGGACAATGTTATATTTAAATTGTCCTTAATATCGGACATTAACAAGAAAGGAGGTAAAGAATATGAAATTATTTAAGAAAGATAATATTGAAAACTATATAATCCCTAAAGATTTATCTATTGGAGCAACTGGTATGCTTAATTCATTATTAGTTAGAACTAATGATGAACTTGAAAATACTGACCTCTACTCTCTTAGTAATGATAGTAGAAAAGATGTTGCTCTAGCATTTAGAGAATTACGAAAGAAAAAATATATTATCTATAATTCATTAGATGATACATATTACGTTTATGTATCACCACAAAAAAATTAATACGAAAGGAGGAAAAATGTATGTCTGCAGAAGAAACATTAAAATTAATAGCTAAGCAATGGTGCACCCTAGAAGATATTATGAAACTTGGACATCTTGGTAGGAATTCTGCACTAAAGGCTAAAAAGAAAATAAAAGATAAGTTAGAAAAACAAGGTTATCTTATTCCAAAGTCTGTTGTACCAACTAAAGAAGTTGTAGCATTCTTTGATATTGATATACCTTATTTAGAATCTAGGGTTTCTAGTAAAGAATTAATTAAAAATGTGTAAGAAAGGAGATACAACTTGAAACAGATAAATGAATTAAACAAAAGCATAAAAAAAGATATCATCGTCGAAAACCTAATGATATCAAATGGAGTTTATCTACTTGTATCTCATCCTAAGGTTGGCAAGTCAATGTTTGCTCAGCAACTTGCCTTCTCTCTTACTACTGGAGAAGATTTTTTAGGATTCAAAGTAAATCCCTCTCATGTCTTATATATTACCACAGAGGGCGACATAAATCAATTACAAGACCGATTTAAATTAATGAATTTGAACCCTAATGTAGATAAATTACACATTATAGATATAGATGATATTCCAGATTTTTATATCAGAGATATAGAAAGAGATATTCATGAATTAACCTTTGATAAAGAACCATTATTCGTAATAATTGATATGTTTAAAGACATTAAATTTGATAGTAACTATAATCAAAATGATTATCAGGAAATAAATAATGTTGTATTTAAAAAGTTTAAAGAAATATGTAGAAAATATAACTGTACATTATTTGTTACACATCACTTAAATAAGAGTAATGGAATTATGGGTAGTGTCGGACTAACTGCTGATGCATCTGGAATTATGAAATTAAAAGAATCAAAAAGTAATTGTAATAAACTAACTTTAGATTATAAAGGTAGAGATTTTAGTAGATTAGAATTGAATTTAAAAAGAAATGAAAATCAAACATTTAGTGTTATAGATGAAAACACTAATGATGAAACTGATTATAATCTACTACTATTTATAAAATATGCAGTTGCTAAGAAAGATTTTGATTATACTATATCAGATATCTTATCTAAAACAAATATTTTATTAACACCAACACAACTTGGAGGTTTAATTCAAAGAAACCTTCAATTGCTCGAAAAAGAAGGTCTTCATATAACAAGTAAAAGAACTGCTAATGAAAGATTATGGCACTGTTCTTATGAAGAACCTTCTGAAAATAATGAATAAACGTGGCACGTTTTGTTGCAAAGCAATGAAAGTGGCGATAGTGAATTCATTACCTATTAATTAAATGATATAGTATATCGTTTAATTAATCTTGTGATAGCGAATACCTTTACCTATTTATTAGGTATTGGTTCTAGCTATTACAAGCATAAAGGATTCTAAGGAATATTCCTTAGCTCACGGTTGGGCATATATTATGTCCTAGTGAGATAGAGTATTATTTTAAAACAAGCATTGAAAGGAGGTCAAAATAAATGTACTCAGGAAAACAAGCACTACGATTAGAAAAATTTAAAGCATCAGATATTGGTGGATTAGATAAAGAATTAAAGGAAAGAAAAGGTTCTGGTAAATATGATAACACTAGAACTCCTTATAATATAGAATTAATAAATTATGATGGCCCTACTCTAGCTAGTTCAACTTTTGATTATCTTTATTCAAACAATATAAACTATAATCCAAATAAGAAAAGTACAAAAGTATTGAATGGTTTAATAATAACAAGTGGTCAAGAATTCTTCGAACACTATGGAATGGAATTTAAAGATACTGGAGAATTTTATAAAACTGGCGATAAAGCAGGTCAACCTATTAGACATGTAGTCATAGATGAAAATCATAATTTACCAACTGAAATAAAAAAATTCTTTGATGAAAGTTTAAACTTTATTAAAGAATATGTAGGGAATGAAAATATAAGATATGCAGCAATACATCTTGATGAATCTACACCACATATGCATATATATTTCACTCCAGTAGTGAATGTTGTTAAGAGAAAAGTATTTGAGTTAGATGAAAATGGTCATCAATTAAAACACGAAATAACTAATAAAAAAGGTGAAAAGAAATTAGTACCTATTCAAAAGAAAGATAAGAATGGTAAAAATATTTATGAAACTGTTAAAGGTAAATTTCTAAATTCAGATCAATTTTGGAAACAAAAAGGTGGTAATGCATCTTATACTCTACTCCAAGATGATTATAATGAATTTATCAAATCTAAAGGATTCAATCTATTTAGAGGAGAAATTGGTGGAGATAAAACTCATTTAACTAATGCTATGAAACAACAAATTGAATTAAATGCTTTAAATCAACAAATCAAACAAGAAAATCAACTATTAAAAGAAGCAAATAAAGCCGAAAACAAGTTTATTGATAAAGTTGATATAGAAACATCTAAAGACATCTTAAATCCCGTAAAAAAAGGTATTATAAAGCAATATAAAGATGATGATATAGACAAGTTATCACTCTATTCAAAAGAACTTGCTGAAGATAATATTAAAAAGGATTTAGAAATTAAAACTTTAACTCAAGAAGTTAATAACTTTAAATCAGGAGAGACTTATATTAATCAAAAGAAAATTATTGATAGTCAAAAAGAAATTATTGAAAATAAAAATAAAGAAATAGGATTTTGGAAAAATAAATTTCAAGAATTAACTGAAGAATTTAATAATTTTAAAAATACGATTCAAAACAAAATATACTCTTTAACTACTAAATTATTAGATGTACTTCATATTCCATATAATTGGCACCAAGCTAATGATCCTGACTTTGCTATCGATAAAGCAAGACAACATTTAAATAAAAATAAATTACGTGACGATTTTGAGAGATGATTATAAATATTCATAGTTTGTATGATAAAATAGAACTGTTACGAACTGGTATATTTATAAATCCCAACAAAAAGGAGGAATGAATATGGGAATATATAAATTACCAAAAAATCAATGGACTAAAGATGGTCGTAAATATAAATATTACTGGAATGAAAAAGATAAAAACGGAAAATGGAAAAAAAGTTTTTCTAAAGCATATAAAACTAAATTAGATGCAATGAATGCTGAAAGAGAGTTCTTAAATAGTAAAGTTGAATTCGCTGGAGATATGGATATGACATTTGGTACACTAACCGACCAATATATTAAATCTCAAAAAAATAAAGTTAGAAGAAGAACAATGGAAACTTATTTAAAAAGAAGAAGATATTTTACTGATTTTGAAAATGTTAAATTAAAAGATATGGATGGAAACTTATATCATAAATTCCAACAAGATTTATGGAATAAACCTATTAAGTGTTCTACTAGAAATGATGTTCAAAAATTTCTTAAGATTATTCTTAATTGGGGAATGAAAATGTATGATATCAATCTAATGAAATTTTATAAAAAAATAGAGTTCTTTAAAGACCCTAATGAAATGAAAGTGGAAAAAGATGTTTACACTTTTGAAGAATTCCAAAAATATATAACAGGAACTACTTGTCTAAATGATAAAGCAATGTTTGAAATGTTATATTATTGTGGATTACGTAGAGGCGAAGCAAGAGGCCTTCAATGGTCTGATATTGATTGGAATAATAAGTTAGTATCTATTACTAAACAAGCTAATAGTGTTAAGGATAGTCAAAAATATTATGAAATAACTCCACCTAAGACATCTAAAAGTATTAGGACATTACCTCTTACTGAAGTTTTATATAATGATTTAGTAAATTTATACAATGAAAAAAAGAAGTACTATGGCTTTAATGACAAATGGTTTATTTTTGGTGAACATGAACCATTAACCTTCGGAATGATGTCTAGAATTAATGGTAGAATTGCAAAAAATGCAGATATCCGAAGAATTCCACTACACTCTTTTAGACATAGTTGTGCTTCTTTACTAATAAATACTGGTCAACCAGTAACAACTGTATCAAAATATTTAGGTCATGCTAGTACTAAAGAAACATTAGACACATATGCTCATATGTTTCCAAATAATCTAACTGATGTAAAAAATACTATGGATAATTTAAATCTAAGTATTTAAATAAATTCAAATAAAAAAATATTTAGTATCTAAAAACTAATATTTGGTATCTAGTATGGTATCTAGATAAATCAAAAATAGTTAAAAATCCCTTATAAACAAAAGTATTCCCCTCTCTCGAGGGGAATTTCAGGGGGTTTTGGTTGAACACTCCTATAATTTTAAACAAAATCATAAGAGTATCCGCGTGACATCATCACGCTATTATAATTATATAGATAATATTACAATAAGTCAATATTCTAATCTAAATTTATAGAACTTTCAATAATCTTTTTTACATTGATATTTTCTTCAAGTAAATATTCTTTATTATTTAAAAACTCCAAACTATCTTGTTGTGCTTTAACTAAAATATTAAAATCATTTTTAATATTAGCAACACTAAAACACATATCGCCACTTTGTTTTATTCCAAATAGATCTCCACTACCTCTTAATTTAAAATCTTCTTCACTTACTTTAAATCCATCAGTAGTTTTTGTTAAAATATCTAGTCTTTTTGTCTCATGTGATGAAACTAAAATACAATATGATTGTAATTCATTTCTTCCTACTCTTCCTCTTAACTGATGTAATTGAGAAAGACCAAATCTAAATGCATCAAATATAACTATCATTGTTGCATTTTCCACATCAACTCCAACTTCTACTACAGTTGTACTTATAAGAATATTTATATTATTACATTTAAAATCTTCCATTACTTTTTCTTTTTCTTCATTATTAAGCTTTCCATGTAAAATACCTATATTATATATTTTTCCAAAAGCTTTATTCATTTTTTCATATAACTCATTAACGTTTTCCAAACTTATTTTTTCGCTTTCTTCTATAAGTGGAGCTATAACATATATTTGATGTTTCATTTTTAATTGTTCATTCATCAAAATTAAAACATCTTTTATTTCATTATTGTTTTTTAAATAAGTAATTACTTCTTTTCTACCACTTGGCATGGTATGTATACTTGAAATATCCATATCGCCATATATTGTTAAAGCATAAGTTCTAGGTATTGGTGTTGCACTCATATATAAAATATCTGGAGTCAAACCCTTATTCTTTAAATTACCTCTTTGATTAACACCAAACCTATGTTGCTCATCAGTTATTACTAAGCTTAAATTATTATAAACAACATTCTCACTTATTAAAGCATGTGTTCCAATTATTACATTTACTTTTCCTTCTTTTAAATCATTTAGAATTTTCTTTTTTTCACTAGACTTGGTTTTACCTGTTAAAAGGGCAATTTCTATATTATAATTTGAAAAAAGCTTTTTTATATTATTATAATGTTGTATTGCAAGTATTTCAGTTGGTGCCATTAACGCACTTTGCATACCACATAAATAATTCATATAAACAGTTATAAAAGAAACAATTGTTTTTCCACTTCCAACATCTCCCTGCAATAATCTATTCATTCTATTTGAAGAAGATAAATCATTATAAATGTCATTAACACTTTTTAATTGGTCTTCCGTCAATTTAAAATCAAGATTGCTTATAAAATCATCCAGTTTACTTCTATCAATATTTCTAGATATTCCAATTTTATTTCTTTTTGATAGTTTTAAACTATTCATTTTTATCATAAATAAAAATAATTCCTCATATTTAAGTGTATTAAGTGCGGATTTAAGTTCATAAATATTATTAGGGTTATGAACTTTAAATATACTATTTTTTTTATCTAATAATTTATATTTTTCTAAAAATCTATTTGGAATATAATTTACAACATTAAAGTCATATTTAAGCGCTTTTTTTATTATAGTGGATATTTGTTTTGAAGATAATCCACTTGTTGAATGATATATAGGTTCTATAGTAGGAACTTCTGGTATTAGTCCTAACCTTATTTCTGATGCAACTATGGTATTATGTTTTTTATCATATTTACCAATAATAATAACTTTAGTTGAAATTTTAAGTGTTTGTTTCAAAAAACCTCTATTAAAAATCACTACATTTAATAGATATTTTCCAGTATTTAGTTTAAATGACATTTTATCTAATCTTCTGTTGAAATAAAAAACGTTTGGATTAGTTTCTATAACTCCATCAATTATTATTTTATCATCATTTTCTAATTCATCTATATTACTTCTCTTAATTATTTCGTATCTAAATGGATAATAAGAAACTAATTCATCTATAGTATTTATACCTATTTTCTCAAATTTTTTTATTATTGAAGGTCCTACTCCTTTTATACAATCTATATTCATAATTTCACATCCTATAATAAGTATACCATTTAAAACATGAATTTCTTTTATTTTTTGATTTTTTTCTAAAAAACTATTGACAAAGTAACCTTTTATGAGTATTATATGCAGTACCAATTCGATTTAGGCGAATTGGAGCTAGTATCACACTAGCCAACCCCTTTTTATTCTTTTATTGAACAGTTCTCAGGGGGACTGTTCTTTTTTTGCAAAAAAATATCAAAAAAACCTCATTACAAGGTTTAATTTGTTTTTTCACTTAGTTTTTTATAATAATTAAATCTTTCTATAGAATTTTGTTTATTTTTTAAAAGTAATTCTTCAGATTTTTCTTTATTAATAGTTTTAAGCATTGAAAATCTTGTTTGTTTGTTTAAAAATTCTTCATATAAATCAAAGTTAGGTTCTTTATAATCTAAATATAATTTTTTTTCAGTTGGATTATAATGAAATAATGGGAAAAAGCCACATTCAACTGCCATTTTACTCATATCCAAACTATTATTCATTCCACCTTTTATACCATGTGATATACAAGTTGAGTATGCAATTATAATTGATGGTCCATTATATGAAGCTGCTTCATTAAATACTTTTAATATTTGATTATAATTAGCTCCTATTGATATTTGAGCAACATATACATTAGGATAAGAAAGAGCTAAACGAGCTAAATCTTTTTTATTTTGTTTTTTTCCATCTGATGTAAATGATGCAATACTACCAATTCTACTTGATTTTGATGATTGACCCCCAGTATTAGAATATACTTCAGTGTCAAGTACAAGTATATTTACATTTTGATTACTTGCAAGTACATGATCTATTCCACTATATCCAATATCATATGCCCATCCATCTCCACCTATCATGAACACTGTTCTACTTGGAATATAGTCTTTCAATTCTAATAATTCTTTAGTTTCATTATAATCTATTAGATTATAAACTTTTTTTGTTATTTCATAATCATCATAATTATTTAACCATTCAGTAAATAATTCTTTATTTTTACCTTCTAAATTATTTTCCATTATATTTTTTATTCTAGTTCTTATATAGTTATTTGCATTTAATATTCCAAATCCAAATTCTGCATTATCTTCAAATAATGAATTCATCCAAGGTAATGAGTATGGAATACTGGGAATACTTCCTCCATATATAGATGAACATCCTGTAGCATTAGCAATAATTAAGTTTTCTCCAAACAATTGTGTAAGAATTTTTATATATGCTGTTTCACCACAACCAGCACATGCTCCTGGGAAGCAAAACTTAGATTGTTTGAACTGTGAACCTTTTACTGTATATTTATTAAAGATTGGTTTATATGTGATGTTTTTATCTAAATAATCATATATTTCTTGTACATTATTTCTTAGTTCAATATCAATATTTTTTGATATAAGTGCTTTTTCTTTACTTGGACATGTTTTTATACATAAACCACATCCTGTACAATCTTTTATTGATATTCCTAATATAAAATACATATTTTCTTTTCCAAGCATTTTTTTACATTTTTCTTTTATATATTCTGGGCTGTCATTATATTCTTTTTCATTTAATATAAATGGTCTTATTACTGAATGTGGACATACAAATGAACATTGGTTACATTCTATACAATTTGAATTAATCCATGATGGTACGAATTCTGATGTTTTTCTTTTTTCTAATTTACTTGTTCCACACTCAAAACTTCCATCCATAATATCCATAAACTTTGAAACTGGAATAGTATCTCCTTTTCTTTCTTTAATTAAGTCAAATATTGTCTGTGATTTCTTGTTTATTTCTTTATAATTATTATCATAATTAATTTGTTTTAAATATAGATCTACTTTTTTTATTGCTTCTATATTATTTGAAACAATTTCTTCTCCCTTATCCCAAAATTTTTCTCTTATATTTTTAATTATTTTTTCTTCTAATTTTTGGTAATCTACTATATTTAAAAGTTTTAAAATAGAACTTTCCATTATTGTACTAATTTTATTTCTAAGTCCTGATTTTTGGGCTAAATCATAAGCATTTATTATATATAGTTTGATATTTTTTTCGCATAATGTTTTTTTAATATTTTCAGTTATAAATTCATTTACTTCTTCTTCTGTTTTTGATGTATTTAATATAAATATTCCATTATTCTGTATTTTATTTATTACGTCAAAATCATTTAAATATGTATCTTTTGTTACCACGATTAATTTGGGATTTTCAACATAATATGTAGATTTTATTTTTTGAGTGCTAAATCTTAAATGGCTTAGTGTTACTCCTCCTGATTTTTTTGAATCATATTGAAAATAACCTTGTACGTATTTATCTGTATTTTCACCTATCAATTTAATAATTGACTTAGAAGCACTTACCATTCCATCACTGCCATACCCATATATAAGTATTTCATCTGATGTAGTTATTTTATAATTATTATCTATTTTTAAACTTAGGTTTGTTACATCATCTTCTATTCCTACTGTAAAATTATTAATAGGATTATCTAACATATCATATATAGCTTTTATTTGAGCAGGTGTTGTGTTTTTGCTTGAAAGTCCATATCTACCACCTACTATATTAAAATGTTTATCTTTTAAATTTGATAGAGCAGATAAAACATCTAAATAAAGTGGTTCACCTACACTTCCTGATTCCTTTGTTCTATCTAAAACTGCAATATTAGAAACAGTGCTTGGTATTTCTTTAATTAAATATTCTTTACTAAATGGTCTATATAAATGAACTTCAACTAAACCATATTCTTTATTTTCATCTATAAATTCTTTAATTGTTTCACAAACTGAACCCATTGCGATAATGATTTTTTTCGCTTCTTTGTTTCCGTAATAATTGAATGGTTTATAATCTGTATTTGCAATTTCATTTATTTTTTTCATATAATCGTTTACTATATTTGGAATAGATAAATATGTTTTGTTTTTAGCTTCCGCTATTTGAAAATATATATCATCATTTTGTGTTGTTCCCTTAACTATTGGATTTAAAGGATTTAATGCTCTTTTTCTAAAACTCTCTATTTTTTCATAATTTACTATTTTTTTTATTTCATCAAGTTCTAATGTATTAATTTTATTTATTTCATGACTTGTTCTGAAGCCATCAAATGCATGTATAAATGGCATACTAGATTCTATACTTGATAAATGCGCTACTGCAGAAAGTAGGTTTGCATCTTGTACTGATGATGACATTAAAATCGAAAATCCTGTTGCTCTTGTTGCATATATATCTTGATGATCGCCAAATATGCTAAGTGCATGAGTGGCTAAACTACGTGCTGCAACATGTATAACACAAGGTAACATTTCACCTGCTATTTTATACATATTTGGAAGCATTAAAAGCAATCCTTGGCTTGATGTAAATGTTGTTGTTAAACAACCTGCCTGTAATGATCCATGAATAAAACCAGCTACACCAGCTTCACTTTGCATTTCTATTACTTTAACATTTTCATCAAATACATTTTTTCTTTTTTGCTTCCATTCATCTATATGTTCAGCCATGGGACTTGATGGTGTTATAGGATAAACTCCTGCAAGTTCTGTAAACATGTATGCAGACATACTACTAGCTTCATTTCCATCTATTGTCAATGTTTTCATTTTATCACCTTTTTCTATATTTATTATATCAATATTATATTGAAAAAAAAAGAAAATAGTAATTTGAGTTTCGGTATTTTACAATTTTTTTATGACTTTTTTATAATTAAATTATAATTACTATAAAATATTTATTCATTTCTAGATTATTTTTATTTTTCTACATGCTAACGCAGAACATTCATCATGTTCTTTTTTTTATTATTTAATTAATTTACTTATTACAGTTTTAATGATAATTGCTTACATTTATTTCTAACTTCAATTTCTTGCCATTCTTTTATGCCATTATGTGCATATTTTAATATTTCTTTTATTCCTCTGGCTATTTGACTTAACCATACTATCGCTTTATCTTTTAACGATTTACTCGCATATATTATTTTTATTGTTAATAATTTTTTATTCATATTATCCGCTAATATCGCTATATGACCTAAATGTACAGTTAACATCATATTTAAATTATTCATACTTTCAAGTGTTCTTACTCTCATATTTTCAAAATCATACTCTTGTTTTTTCCCTCTAAAATGTTCTTCTATTCGCCATCTTGATAAATATAATCTTACGATTTTTATTACATCTTCTTTTTCTTTTATTTCTATATTTGTTAACAACTTCATTGGTTTTTCTTCACTTAATCCATATACTATTACTAATGTATATTCTTTCTTGTTTGCTGGTAGTGTTGCTTTTGTATATGATAACATCAATTCATATTCTTCATTTTCACTAAATAATGCTTTATATGATATTTTTCCTTTTCTAGAGTTTGATACTTCTTTAACACCTCTTTTTTTTTCTTTAAATAATAACATTCTTTCATCATCTAAACGTATTACAAATTTATGATTATTATTACTCATATATTTAAATATTTTATTATCATCATAGCCCCTATCAAATATACCTATAAAATTTTTACCTATTAAGTTTTCTGCTTCTTTTATACTTTCTAATGTATACATACTTTTACTTATAAATTTATCACTTTTACAAGAATATATTTTACTATATATACTTATAGGCTATTTTTCATTCTTAGTTAATACTGTTGCTTCACATACATGATAACCGTTTACTATTCTTTTATCTTTACTAGATGCATCTATTACCTTATCTAAATCTTCTAGTTTTTTACTATATTCTTTGTTTATATCACTATCATCAAATAAAACTACAGCATTTTCTTTATCTATATTTTTACTAACTTCATTAAGATAATTATTCCAAATCATCTCTTTTTCATCTTGATATAAGTTAGTCAAATTATCATATAATCTATCAATTGTATAATTTAGTTTTATGTTCTCATCTAAACTTCTAGCAATATTAGAAATTAGAACACTTCCACCTTTTGCAAGACCATATTGCATATCCATTACAAATTTATTTGTTGATTTATTTATTCCATTAGAAACTTTTTTTGAAAAATTCAAAATTTCTCTTTTCATTTCATATATATTTGTAGTAAAATTATTCATGTAAACACCTCCGATTATTTTTGTTTAGTAATAATTTTATTTACCAATTAAATTATATCAAATATCGAATGTGTTTACCTTATTTTTAAAGCAAAAATCAGAGAAAGTTTTCCACAATCTCTGATTTTTTTGTGTCAAGTTTTATTTTTACCGAAACTCAAAAATAGTAAAAAGCTATTAATTATTTTCTTCATTATAGTTCCATAATCCAAGTTTTCCATTTATATGTATTGGTTTTTCATATTTTTTTATATTTTCTAATTTCCAAGCATAATTTCTTACATGCCTACTTCTACCATAAACTGTTTTATTAAGTTTTATTAGTTCTTGTTCAAGTTTTTCATCTACCAATATACAATCTACTAGTTCTGCTTCTCCTATTATATAACCCATATTATACTTTAAGTTATATTCTTCAAATCTTTTTTCTACGTCTTTTTCTAAAGTTTTTCCTGCATGAATTAATATTTTACCACGATAGTTTGTTTTCCAACTTCTAAATTCGTATTTTTTATATCCAGATATTATTAAAGTTGCCCATGGTTCTTTGATTGTTAATGCTTTCATATTATTACCTCTTTTTTTAATTATTTTTTTAAATTCGTGTTAAATTGTTTTCATTCAATATGAATTTTTTATTATCATAATTATATTTTAATCTTGCAAATATTTTACAACGTTTTCATAACACTACTCTAAATCAATGTAGTACAGTTTTTCTCCATTATTTAAATTTTCAATATACTTTGCTCCGAATTTTTCATAATAATTAACTAAGTTTGATTTTAAATATACTTTTGAATAATTTAATTCTTTTGCTTTTTTTATAATAGCGTCATTTAATATTTTTGAATACCCTTTTTTTCTATATTTATCTTTTACAAACATCGTTGCATACCAAGGTGTTAAATCACGTTTTTCATCTCCATCATATTTAAATAAAGATATAAATCCAATTAGTTCATCATTATTTACTAGTGCTTGTACACTAATTACTTTATCATCTTCTAGTATTTTATTAACTTTTTTTCTATATATAAGTTCATTTCTAATAAACTTTTTTTAGTACCCCATTCCAAATTACAAAGTTTTACATATTCTTTTAACAGTGTTTTGTTATTTTTTAATTCAATTATCTTCATTCTATCCCCCTACACTATTATATTATAACAAAAAAACTTCACAAAAGTGAAATTTTTATAAATTTTAACGTCCTGCTAATCCTGAACAGCTACCACAATCATTATTTACTACTACATTTTCTTCGCTGCATGTATATTGTGGTGTATAAGTATGAGTGTAAATATGTTTGTTTACTACATGTGTATGTATTGGGCAACAATGTGGAACTTCATGATAAAATTCTTTTTCTATACATTTTGTTATTGTTGGTTCCATAACTGGCCCTTCCATTTGTTGTTGACAGCATCCATTATTCATAGGAAACCCAAATCCAACTTGACGATTGCAGCAACAGTTTTTATTAAATAACATTTTTTATCCCCCTTATCTAGTTTATAATATGAGGGATATTTATAATTGAATATGTTATTTGCCATAAATTACATTATAATATTAAAAAATAAAGCACTTATTATACCTAACATTATGCCACCCACTACTTCTAGTGGTTTATGTCCTAGTTCTTCTTTTAATTTTCCGAAATTAACTTTAATATCATTTGAAAATAGTTCATCTACTATTAAATTAATTGCTTCTGCTTGTTTACCACTTTGCATTCTAAGTCCCATTGCATCATAAGCTACTATGAGTGTAAAAACTAAAGGAAGAGCAAAAAAAGGTGAATCAAATCCAAAATTTAATCCCATAAGCATTGTAATTGATGTTGAAAATGAGGTATGACTACTAGGCATTCCACCACTTCCATTAAATAATCTTCCCCACTTTAGTTTTTTTGACTTTATTGATTCTATTCCAAATTTAATAATTTGGCATAATACAAGTGTAATAAGTGGAATTGTTATATATTTATAATGATTAAGCATAATTCACCTAAACCTTTTCTAAATTTTTTAAAAACGTTTTACTTCTTAAATATAATCCAGTGTATCTATCATAATACATATCTAAAAAATCATTTATTTCTTTTTTTGATACATCTCCTATTTCTAATTTTGAAATTTTTGATATATCAACATAATAAAATAATCTTATTAATTTGATTGCTTTTTCGCTTATTATTTTTTCAGTTGAATAACAGTTTTTACATACATATCCGCCCTTGTCACTAGATAATGTCACTATATTATTTGTTGATCCACAAACCGAACATCTATCAAGTACTGGCATAACCCCTAAATAGTCTAAATATTTAAGCTCAATAATATTCATTATTATTAATGGATCATAACCTTCATTTATTTTAATCAATCCTGATAACATAAGATCAAATATATTTTGATTTGTTTGTTTTACAACTTGTTCTGAAAGTTCTAAAATATATACTGCATAACTAATTTTATTTATATCTTTTATAATACTTTTAAATGGATTAATTATATCTGCACTTACTAAAGTAGAAAGTTTTCCTTCTTTATAGATTATATTAAAATATGCATAACTAAGTTTTGCAGTTGATACTCTAAATTCACTTTTTAAAGTTCTTGCTCCTTTAGCTATTATTCCAATTATCCCATATTCTTTTGTTATAACATTAATTATTTTGCTTGTTTCACCATACGCTTTTTCATTTATAACAATACCTTCTACTTTTTCAATCATCATTTCACCTTCTCAAAACGATATTTCTGATTAATATTTGGGTATTTTTCTTTATCTACTAAAGAAGTAAACATTTTATATTTTCTTGCCCAATAATTATCATCTTCTCTATATATAACTATATCCTCTAATGTTTCACTATCCTTTGCAATGCATACAATTTCTACTATTTTTCCTTTAAAATGTTTATACTTGTCTCCTGCTTTCATTTTTTTCCTCTTTTTTATATTTTATATAATATTCTATTTTTCCTGTTTTTTTAAATAAATCCCAAAGTAATTCTCTATTCATAAATAGCCACCTTTCTAATTTATGATGGCAATTATTTAAACTTTTATTCAGTTTTCAAAATCATTATAACCAAATTCCTGAAGATATTTTTCTTTATCTCTCCATTTTTTTATTGTTTTTACAAATAATTCTAAATATACCA
>ERZ791716.160-NODE-160-length-41987-cov-5.359248_pt1 | contig 41987 bp, 43 predicted proteins | sample MGYA00510049_ERZ791716 | MGnify/ENA primary metagenome ERZ791716 (study PRJEB30046, sample SAMN00715135) | human gut metagenome | study: EMG produced TPA metagenomics assembly of the A metagenome-wide association study of gut microbiota in type 2... | reverse complement strand
CTGGCGGTCTATCTCTTGTTTTCGGTTGCTTGCTTCCTTACCGTACATGAGCATTTGCACCGGGGTTGTCATTGCCGTAACCTTCAAGGAGGTTGACAACGCCCCAGACACCGACACCGCCGCCGATCAGGCAGATAACGGACTTGAGTACCGTGCAGGCTGTGGTAATAAAGTTGGAGGTGTCTACAACACCGGTTGCTGCAAATGCCTGTGTGGTGCACATAGCAGCCATAGAGGACATCATAGTTGCAGTGAGGACTGCTTTCTTTGCAAAGCGGCTGCCCTTTGCGAGCCACTTGTGCTTCGGCTGAGATACGTTTGTTGTCTGTACAGCTTCTGCTGTCACGTTCATGTTGTTCATAGGTAAAATCTCCTTCAAATAAAATCATCGTCCGCTGCGGCTTCACACGATTCTTTCTTTGTTCCGTGTTCTTCACCGACTGCCATTTTTGGCAGATTTAATTGTTACAGCTTCACACAGCCTTTTTCTTTCTGCGGCTTATGTGGATTCAGATTGTCCGCTGCATTCAATCAGATCGAATGTTTCGCTTACCGAAAATGATTTGTGCATTTTCTTTTTCTCACTTACATACTTTTCAATGTCAAATTCATTTTTCGGGTTATCATCTGAAAGCAGACAATAGTTTTTGTGGCGGGTAATATCATATTTATCCGAGAAGAACGGACGCACTCCTCGAAGCTGCAAGATACATTTTCCGCCGTCCATCACGGCAAGTTCGTCCTGACTTTTCAGTTCTTTTCCAAGTTTCTGATAATTCAGTCCGTAACTTTCCGACTGCCCTCTGGTATTGGACGTGTTAAAACTGTCAATGGTTTCTTTGCCAAGGCTTTCTGAAATTTCTTTCAGCGTGGTTTTTTCCTTTCCACCAAGAAACAATGTCGTATCACAGTTGCCTTCGATTGTGTCCGCATTGTCCTTGTAGATTGCCTTTAACTGTGATTTTGCCTGCAAGATAATGCTTGCGGAGATCTCACGGCTTCGGATTGTGGCAATCAGCTTATCGAAATTTGGAATTTCACCGATGTTGGCAAACTCGTCCAGAAGGCAGCGAACATGATATGTTAATCTGCCGCCCTTGCTGTTGTCGGCTCTGGTGCAAAGCAGATTGAACATCTGAGAATATAGAATGGCTACCAGGAAATTGAAGGTAGCATCTGTATCGGAAATGATAACAAACAACGCTGATAATTCATCTCCAAGCTTATCCAGGTGAAGTTCATCATAGCTTGTAATTTCCAATACCTCATCTATTGCAAAAGGTGCTAAGCGGGTAGAACAGGAAATCAAAATGGATTTCGCTGTTTTGCCGGCTGCCAGCTTATACGCCTTGAATTGTTTGACTGCAAAAGCACCGATTCGCTTTTGCTCTGCTGTCGGCTCATATTCCTGCATAAAGTCATAGGCATTGGTTTCGCCCTGTGCAGGCAGGGTATCGCCGTTCAGCCAGGCTTCCACACATTCAAACTGAACATCTACTGCGTTTTTGAATGTTTCATCTTCTTCACGGCACTCAGACAAGTTAATCATGTCAATGAGTGTTTCGAAGTTTCGTTCGCTTTCCGGAGAAAGGGTGAAAATCATGGCGATATATGCGGTATACAGCAGTTTTTCTGCCTTTACCCAGAAATCTTCTCCGGACTGCGGAGAATTGCCGGAAGTGTTTTTAATCAGCACTTCTACAAATTTCAGAATATCTTTCTCTCTGTTTTTTTCAGAGATATAGGCAAAAGGGTTATAGTGCATGGACTTTGCAAAATCAATGGTATTAAATACCTTGATATGATACGGTTCATACACCGGAATCGGATTGCCGTTCTTATCCTTATGATTTTTTTGATAAATGGTCTTGCCATTTTCGTCTTTTTTGACACGACCACGTTTCAGCATAACTCCGCATTCCACAAGAATGGTTCCTTTCGGATCAGTTACCACATAGGACGAGTGCATCTGCATGATATTGGGCTTGACAAAGAAACGTGTTTTACCAGAACCGGAGCCGCCGATCACCAGGATATTCTTATTTCTCGCATATTTTGGCGAAGATGGTTTTCCCATGGTCAGACGTTCTGTCTGTGTCAAAAGCACATTGTTTTCAAAACATCGGCTGTCCATATATGGCTCTATGTCTTTTTCTCCGCCCCAGCGGGCAGAACCATATTCTTCACCTTGTCGGAACTTCTTTTTGTTTTTAGCTTTGAAATACAAAACTGCTTTCATAATACCTGCAACAGCAGCACCTGCCAGAATATCAATGCCATTCATACTGGGAAGTACCTGTGCAAAAGAAGTTCCGATTTCATTCAGAAACGGCATCAGTTTTTCCTGAAAACCGCTGCCATCAGCAATTCGGTATGCATAACTGATTTTGTTTCCGGCGTAAGCAAAAATCAGATATGGAAGATTGGCAAGCAATATTTTCTTCAGTTTTTTGGTGTTAATCTGCACAACTCCACCTCCTGTCAGTAAAATCAGACCGTGCAAGCGGAATAATCTGATACCCGTACATCATCGCTGATTCTCCCTTGTCTTTTCTCTTTCTTTTTCCTTTTTGCGTGGCTGACGTGCAATGGTCTGTGCCTGTTGTTTCAGATCATCTCGATGCATTTCTCCACGTTCCAAAAGCTTGCCCCTCATTTTTCCGGCATATTCTGAAAATGCCTGATCAAATCGATCATTTCCAGAGGCTGAGAAGAAAACGTGATATGTTGGCGGAGTGGTTGAGCTGTCTTTTTTCAAAGCAAAGTCCACGTCATATTTTCTTGCTGTTTGCAGAAAATCAGCAATATTGTTTTCGGTGATTTCAATGCTTTCCAGTTTGGAATGGCATTTCTTTTGCAGCTGACGAATTGTCATACGCCCTTTCTTTTCCGCATTGCCGTCCAGAAATTCTGCCATAGCATTTTTCAAAATATCCGATGTGATTTTCTCTGTCTGAACAGACAAGTCAATGGTTTTCTTTGCACCATTCTCAAAATCTGACGGCATTTGTTACACCTCTCCTTTGCTTTCTGCCATGGAATATACGCCGAATGCTTCACTCTGAAGCCATGCAATGAGTTCCGACTTGGCTTTCTCCGTTTCCTCAGCCGTTTTGTACTCGCCGAGAACATAAGTGACATCTGTAACAGTATCCGCCGAGAGAAGATAGGATGCTGCTTCCTCTGACGGCATTTCTGATTCCACACCGTCATATGTATTTTCCTCGATATACACAGCGAGAATGTTATCATAATTGACAGCACTTCCGTCCTGCGTGATAATGGTTTTTGCCATAGGGATCACCTCCTTTCTGCATGGTGTAATCTTATCCACGAAAAGCTGTATTTCCATAAAACCGTTCTCGAAACTCCTGATCATGATAAGTTTTCGGAATAAACAGGGCAGGATCATAATTTTTCAATTCATTGCTTTCCGCAAAATCACAGGTAAACGTGGCATTATACAGTGCCGTTGTCAAGTATGCCTTTGGATTCTTGATATTTTTTATGGAAAGCATCAGGCATTTCAGAACATATTCGATGTGCTTCATTTCGATTCGCTTAAATCTGCTTTCCACAACGGAATGGGGCATATCTTCCTTGCCGATGCGAATTGTATCCTTTTGAGAGCAAATCGTATCCACGATAATTCCTACAAGCATATCCACATCACTAAGTGCACCTGCAAATGTTGTGTTTTCACTGCGATCCATAGAGTTGTCAGGTGTCTCTGCAAAAAACTCTGCATACCACTCATATTCGATTTGTTCCTTGACAAAAATCTCTGTCGCAAATCGCATTTGTTCTGTATTCTGCTTTTCAAATCCATCAATCGGATCCATCGGCTGTTGTTGAAAACTTTCGTTTTTCGCAGATAGATGGATAGATTCTTGATCACTGTTTCTTTGATTTATATTTTCTTGATTCTTGTTTATTTGATATATGCTTGGGTTTTCTGCATTTTGCATACCTTGATTTAGGTTTTCTGAATCAAGGTTGTCCGAATCAAGATTTCCGGAGGATTTTGTGGGATCGGGAACGCTTTCCTTTGCCTTGTTGCTCTCGCTGACAGGCATACGCTCATCGCTGAAAATATACTCCCAATCCGAGATTTTTCCATTGGTGTAAATTCTTCTGCGAATCAAATAGTGTTTTGCTTCCAGATTCTTTAAAGCAGTTGAAATCTTAGTGATGCCGTCAGGAAGTATTTTGGAAAGTCCCTTGATGGAGAACTTCCAGTTATCGGGCAATGCCAGCATTGTGATGAGAACGCCACGTTCTGTTGCTCCCAGTTCACAGTCACGGAGCATCTTGTTGTTGATGAGTGTAAAGTCGTGTGACACTCTTTTGGTCAGTTTCGGCATGATGTGCTCCTCCTCATATCATTTTCATCTGCGGAATTTTCAGTTTGTTGACTGCGTAAATGCCGTTGTGCAGTTTCAGGACATATTCTTTTGCAACCAATTCCTGCAAGGCAGTCTGGATGGTGTTCAGGCTGTCAGCTTTCAAGACACTGCAAAGCTGTACGTCAGTACAGTAATCGCTCTCCGGATCATTCAGCATGGTGAAAAGCAAACCGGTTGCATCAAGAGACATTTTGCGGACATTGGGGCTAATCATATAAAATTTCGGCATATTGATTCCTCCTATAAAAAACACAGTGATCTTATGTGAAACAATACATAAATTTGGATAATAAAAAAGCGCCTCTGAATTTAATCAGAGACGCAAAGTAATTATAAAATCATTATTGTCAGCAACAGATTCTACCAAATTTTCTTTCGTGAAATTATATCATACTTTTCCGCTTAAACAGCGTAAACCAGTATACGCACCATATTATATTTTTTATGCAATTTCACACTAAATTTTTTTCTTCAAAAATTTGTTTTTACTCGAATTCAAGCCGTTTTGCAGAAAAGTGAATTTCATCTATTATATCCTATAATATTGAAATCGTTTCCGTTTATTCTACAAAAGTTCTACCAAAACATTCGAATATCCTTACTTTAAGAAAGAACGGTATTTCGGTAATTATTGAAATTTACTTACTGAAATCTTCGATTTTTCGGGATGTTTCAGCTTATTCTAGGCATATTTAAAACAAAACAGAAAAAGGTGATCATTATAGCATATTCTTGATTTGAACTAATTGCTAAACTTGAAATGTATGGCATATATCCTTTTAACAATTTTTCTACTCTTCCATCTTTCAGGTTCCATATTACCAAAGTGCTATTTAAAGGGAAACAACAAAAATTGTTATTATGCAATACCGCAGATAATTCAACATCCGAGTTGTATGCGATGTGATTCAAGATCCTATCGTTTGAAAAATCATATGTCATAATAGTTGTATCTGTATATATTAAGAGTTGAATGCTATTATCTACTGAAACAAAGAAAACTTGTTTAATGGAATACGTAGATAACGAATTAATATTCTTTATATGTTGACCATTTGACGAATGCCAAATATCAATAGTATTGTCCTCGTAGAGAGTAAGGCAGTAAATGCTATCTGGTGAAATATCTATTTGCTTAATCCATAATTCTTGTTCTATCAAATCGTATTTTATAGAACCAGTCCCGGCATCGACAATCGCTGCACAGTCATGGTCGGCAATTAAGCAAAACTTTGCGTTGGGAGCTATTATGCCTAGTTTCACTTCAAACTCATCATTATACCATATCCTTTTTGAATCATGATCATAAAAGGCAATGCAACCACTTGACATAACTACAAATAACTGATTTTCAGCGATAGTAAAAGTGCTGTGACGGTTAACCATTTTAATTTCACTGAAGGGCTGTACAGGATAGAGACAAATCTCACGATATCCATCTTTAGGATTATGAACATTCCATAACTTTAATAATGAACCAAAACGATCTATTGAAAACAGATCGCCATTTATGCTAAACTGAATATCCGATTCGCCTAAATTGAGTTTACTTATTATAGACTTGTCGCTTGGATCCGTTAAATTAAGTACAGCTTTGTTTTCGTAAGTATGAGAGTCAAATATATATATTTTATCTCCTGTAGCAATTAGGCACAAACTATCATCAGGCGAAAAACGTAACGAATTAATCTTTCTATCAAACATCCACCTATGTTTTGCCAACCCAGATCCTATATCCCATAAAATCACTGAGTTTTCTTGTCCAGAAGACATAAGCATATCATTACTATGATTGAATACAGCATTCCAAATTCTCCTACAATGCCCACTTCTAAAATTAATTTCGCTCATAAACGAATTGCGAAAAATCGTTGGTGAAGCCCCTGGTTTATTCCAGTATATTTCATTTAATGGAATATAGCCAAAATCAAGGTAACTCAAATCTTCTCCGCATACCATACTCTTTCTAGAATGCTTCATAGTACGAATAGCATTATATAATGCATTCACACATGAATCGGTCTCACTCCAATTTCTTTCTTCTACATTTCTTGTACGTAGCAAATCAATATAGTAATGTAAAACATTTTTATCAATTTTCATTTTAATTACCTCCAATTTCCTTCGCCTTAGTATTATTATAGCACACAGTTCAACATAAGTCAATGCTATATGTAGTTTTTGACTATGATAAGTAGCCACCCTCTGTCACAGGATGGCTACTCGACGTAATTGATCTTTACTTCTTAGGGAGCATCTTCGGCTGCGAACTCTGAGCAACACGAACCTGTTTGGCATATGCTCTTCTGCGTACGCAACCGTCCTTCGTCATGATTTCTTCAACCGCAACTGTTTCAGTGATTGTTACGAAAGCAGGGAATGTCTTCTTTTTTTGATTGTAGTTTGCTTTCTGAATACCATTCTTTTTGGACATAACACTACCTCCTCATGCATTAGCTCGTCTTGCACGAGCTCTCGCTTCGATTTCTTCGTTCCAGCGGCGCTCTCTGGAACCAAAGTTATTGCCTATGTAGTTGCGAAGAATACGGTTTCTGTTGTTGAGCTCGACCTCATCGGCATAAACGCTGTTGCAAAATGCTTTCACCTGCTCGAACAAGGGGCGAAGCGCCGAATTAGACCGGCTGAGCTTGTACAGAGAATCCTGCATCGCCTTGATCTCAACTCTCAGCTGATATGCTTCATTTGAAATACCAACACCAGTGCGATACAGCTGCTGAAGATATGCAGGGTTGTTGCAATAACGCTGAACATCCGTGCGGATGCGGTCAGCATGCGAACAAAGGCGAATGATTTTATCCTGTGCGGTGTTCAGAGCGCCAGTATTGATACTGAGATTTCTCTGATGAACAACACGGCGAATCTGCACCGCCTCTGTCCCAGCATTGCGCATCTGCTGATTGTTCATCTGAGCAGCTGCACGCTGAGCTGCAACCTGTCTCTGGGGAGAGGGCGTAGGTGGCGTGTACCGTTTGGTTGGTGTGCTGGGCTCAGTATTTCCGTCTACGATAGCCGCAATTACGATGATTGCGATGATAACAACTGCGATAATAATAATCCACTTGATCATAACAGATTCCTCCTTGAGAATCACTCAAAATTACTTTCGATTTCTTAATTGCTACTTTCTATACCTTCTGGAATGTTTTACTCTTTAGGGGTAGCCTCTACGGATCACGACAATTACTTGTCATAGTCATCATATCCTTTCCTTGTGATGACTATATTATCGCATATGTATGGATTGAAACTGAATTCTGATTAAAAAATCCTCGCACATCTCTGCACAAGGATTTTATTAGAAATACTTATAACTTTCCGTTATTCTGGATTATTATCTTCTTTACAATTTCAGGTGCAATAATATTATTAAAAGAACATCCTGTTAGGTGAATATCAGGAAGCATATACAAAGTATCATACAGAGTCTTAAAATATTCATCAAACAGATAAATGCAACCCTCCATAGAACCAATTGCACACACACTATTATCATTAGACAATGCAATGGTGACCAAGCCTCTTTGACTCACTGATGGCAATGGTTGATTATATGGTTTATTATTGAAAGGTAATTTTATATTAACACATTTTTGGGATTCAAATGTATACCTAAAAACATTGTCCTGTGTTTGATTTAATGGATCAAACGGCAAGTACAGCATATCCCCATTACGAGAAATTGCACAAGCATGAACCGTCGAAATGTCAATCTTAATTTCACTTGGATCATTTGTTATTCCTTTATCAGATACATAGTAATTGTCATGACCTTGGACATCCCAAAAATGAATATCATCTCTAAACCAATTAAAAGAATTCAAAGAATTGAAAATAGAATTATCATACTCAATGTCTGTCTGACTATAGTTTACTTTTCCCTTTGTCCATTTAATTAAACATCGCCCTTTTGTACTGTATGCAATAATATCCTCACCAGAAAAAATACAATCGTCCACAGGCTTTAGTTCAAAATGCGTTGTTTCTGAACTTGGTATAAACTTATTACTTTCGATTTGATAAACAACAACACGATTATTTGAATTTAAGTACACAGGGCTATTGAATACTATAGCACAGTATTTCCCATCATGTGAGAAACAGGCGTCTATAATTTTTGCACTAGGATGAGCATTTTGTAAATATCCGCTTTTGATTATTTCTTTATCATATACAAATATGTAATATCCATTCTCTTTAAGAATTATTCTGTATTTTTTCCTGTCAAATAGAAATTCGGACTCTTTTGAATACTCTTTCAGCTGTCTTTCGTTATATTCTGCATCATTTAGTTTAGGTATATTTAGCATATCCACCCAAATATAAGCACAAATCTCTTTTATCTTACCATATCTTTGATGTTCCTTTAAGGAACGAAGTGTCTCCATATATTCTCTTGTTTTACCATCTTTATTCTTAAAAAGCTTTTTTATTTTTTTCTTTTTAACATTCAAGGTCACAATTGAATCTTTTTTATCATTAACAAATATTACACCATTTTCATTTGCCATAATATTATACTTGAAACAGAAAGGTAGGGTAAAACGCATTACTGAAAGCATCGAATCCCTCTCTCTTACTACAACTGTAAAATTACGCATGTCGATACTGAGCAGTGAATTACTATATTTTGAAAAAACAACATAATAAGGATTATGACCATCATCTAACAAGAATGTTTCCTGATGAAATACACTTTTATCAAATATACATGGAAATTTCCCGTCATCACTCCAGTATATTTCATTCAAAGGAAAATTGCCGAAATCAAGGCACGAAAAATCCTCTCCGCAAATCCTATTTTGCCGAGAGTACCGCATTGTTCGAATCACATTATGCAAAGCGCTGCCAGTTTCATTCCATTTTTTACCGCGTAACAGTTCCACATAGTCATGCAACACATTTTTCTGAATCTCGAAATCCATACCTTCAGTCTCCTTCCTACAACAAATCATTTTTGTTCGCTTTATTTATTCTAATGATTCTGGCGTTATGATAATTATAGTGGCTAGGTACTGCACTGAAATCTAAAACGCTAGAGAAATGCATTATGAAAAAGCAAGTTTATCAGGTGTACTGAGCCCCCTTCTCACGGAAATCTTCATTTCTTTTTAAAGACGCACAGTAGCGACATTTTCTTGTTTGCCACCTACTATTAAAACAGCATCTATCAGGACTACCATGAGGGTGCCCGCAGCGAAAATGTGTATCGCAACACTAAAAACCACGGGAAACAACGTGTAAAAGAACACATTCGACGTAATGTAAACTACACTGCAAGAACATACGATCTTGCACTGACTATGTGAACTAACCTGCCCGCTTGTTGATAAACAGGCGGGCAACACTATTGTTATATTATTGCGCCTTGCTGTAAAAGCAGCTTCTTCACATCATCAGTACACACAATTCGACCAAACGGACAATTAATGAAATGCATTTCTGGTCTATAGTGTAATACAATAGGTTCAATTGCATTCGTATCATATTTTACAATTGATGAATTCGATGTACCGCTTATAATCTTTGTTTTATTATATGATGGGGCTAATGACAAAACAGTGTTTTCACAAGGTATGGTTTTACGAACTATTGCACCATGAATTGTTAGTATATTTATCTTTCCATCGTCATATACAGCAATCAAATTATTCTTTTTATATGGAGCGGCGGCACTTACAAATTCCTCGCTTGCCATATAATCAGTACAGAACACTGGAGACTCTATATAAAGCATGGAAAAAAATGAAATTCTTCGAGGAGATTGAATACCGAGCATTGAGCCATTGTGTGATGGAAATAAATCATAGATCTCGCTTGCCCCTCCAAGAGGATAGTCGCAGTACACTTGGTTCCCTTTTAGATCATATATTTCTAGTAATCCTTCTAAACTGGATACCGCAATGTAATTATTATCCAAAAATTTTACTGTCGTTGGTCGTATTGAATTAATATGAATCTCAAGTTGATAATCAGTTGATTCATTTATTATCGTCAATTGGGCTTGACCATTATTCCACAACAACATACATATAAATCTACCATTATCAATCGCATCCATTTTCAGAATCGGTTTTCTAAATTCTCTTTTAGAAAGACTCTTTTTCCTCCAATCCCAACGGTACAAGCAACCTGAAAATGTACTGATCAAAGCAATATTAGAAAACAGTTTCACTGACGAAGCACCATCTGAATGCGTGTTAATGTAACTGACCTTTTTTTCTTCATTAATATCCCACATTTCAACAATAGGATGAAATTGAGATGCCACTACTAAGTGCGTATCTGTGCTGTCTGTTTGAATAAAACTTGCTGCATAGGCTTTCATAGCATCAACTTTAACAAAGTCTCCGTCGTTCTGTGGCCTCCAAAAATATAGGCAGTTATCAATTGATGATGTCACGATATATTTTTCATATGCTTGTATACAAAGTACTCCAAGTAAATGCGGTCTCCATACATAGAATTGTTTCAGCTCTTTTTTATATATGTGAACACTTCCATTTGCTAAACAAACAGCCAATTCTCCATTTATTTGGTTGAGTGCTTCTATTTCGTGCGGGAAATCCGTAAAATAAAGTATTGGTTTCAAATCGAAATCGAAGAAATACACCTCCTTTTCAGACGCAACGGCATATCCTCCTTGAAAGTATACCCAAAATGATGGTTTTACTTTCAAATCTGTTTCCTGTTCTATCTCTCCAAAATGTGAAAATCGATAGAGCTTTCTCTTTGTAGATACTATGATATTTTTATCTTTAATTAACAGTTGTTCGATTGGCGAATTATCAGATTGTGGAAGTTCAAAATAGTTCGGGCTATTTGGCTCGTTATAAACCTGTATTAAGTAAACTCTGCGTGCTAGTGCTATATACAGAGTCCGCTCCATAAAAACTGCACACGAGCAACTTGTTGCACCATTTATCAATTTATAGCTACGCTCAAAATGACCATCAATATCATATTCAGAAACGATACCATTTTTACAGACACATAATATCTTATTTTCACTCTCAATGTAGCACCAAGTTAACAATTCAGGTAATGTAGTTTCAAAACGCAGTATTTTGTTATGCAGTTTCCATACTTGAATCTTATGATTTTTATTGGAGACCAGTAGTAAATCGTTTTTTTCTGATACTTCTATTTTGGTAATAAATGGAGCAATGATACTGTAGAAGTTTTCTACATATAGTTTTGATCCACTGAAGTTAGACGGTGTATTTCGGTCACCAGCAAAATCATATGTATGAAGTGTAATTCCTTTGAAATCCAATTCAGTAAAGTTCTCAGCGTCAATGGCATTATTTCGCGAAAGTGACATAACACGGAGATTATTCGATAAAGCACTTCTAATATGTTCAGCATCCCTGCCGCGCAATAGATCAACATAGTAACGAAGCAAATGTTTTGATGCCTTATTTGCATACAATTGAGCAAAGCATTTAAAGTCGGCTGAATTATTTCGCAAAAACGACTTGACACGGAGTATATTAAAAAAAGCATTTGCGTTTCGATGGATATTATTCATCTGCAAAATATCAGTATAATAATAAAGAGGATGAGTTAATGCTTTATTCTCAACCAATTCTGATCAGAGCTCCCTGTTTTGAAGACAAAACAATTGTACTTACTTCGTAATCCAATGGTGAATCAGGGCAACATACATATGCATAAATCATATTATCATCCAAATGTTCAGTTTCCCAGTCTTCTTCATATTTGCTTACAAATAAAAGTGCGAGAAGTGTAACATTCCTATCTTTTGTTTCAGCAACCGGACAATACATTATACTTGTCTCGTTGTCAGTTATTTCAACAGCACCCGAATAAGTCTTGTTAAAAAATTGGGATTGCGTTTCAATAACATGATATACCAGTGCACCAGTCTCTTTCTCAATTGCTTTGACAGCATCCGCATATCGTTTGTCATAATTAATTGTATCTATTGATCCCATATAACCTCCGGCTGTTAAATAGGAATAGTAGAGTTTCCCTTTATTGAAATAATCAAAAACCTTCGGGTTAAGTCCCATTTCATCGCAAAGTTCTTCCAATCTTGTCAGTGCTTCCGCTTTCATTTTTTCTTTCATATTAATCCCTCCGATTAAGTTTATAATAGTTATGGTTCGGAATATCCTGGCTCATTCTTATAATCTCCTATTATCTCCCCAAGCAGAATACATACATCATCAGACCATGTGTAGTCAAGACCATAATCCTTTGTGAATTGAAGCTGTTCATCTCTAGTTAGTCCGTAATTATCTAAGGTTTGTGCCGTGTTTAAAATGTTCTGAATATGCTTTGCGGCAAAATAATCGCGGAAATACTGATGGGTAAATTCGTATGCACCATTTGTCGTCCTATAGAAATATCCAGCCTCAACAGACAAAATGTGTAGTATAGAATCGATAGAAAACATATCCGCCATTGCCAGTTTTTCAAGTTCATCCATCGAAATACCTGTCGGATTTTGTTTCTGGATTTTCATCTGCTTGAAATCAAAACGATCATCATCAAATCCAATCGCCGCTTTGGTGACAGTATTGGCTGTTACACAATCATACACTGATACCTTTTTTTCGCCTACTCGCTGTGCAAGATACAGAAGATTTCCTAAATTAATACGAGATGAAAGAGTATTCTTATCTAGTGAGAATAACCTGTCTGCATCCATTGTATTAGCAGCAAAAGTCAGTGAAAAGCACACGATGAATCTTCTGAGAGCAGCATTTTCAGCGTTTCCAGTCTGCCTTTTGGCAATTTCCTCAGCAGCATCTTTTTCGGTTTTAGTGATGAACTGATCAAGAATCTCTCCTCTGGTGTGAACTACGGCTGAAGTATCAATATTAAGCTGCAGGAACATTCCCATAAACATCGGGATTCGCAGAACCTCCCATAGCCGTTCATCTTTTTGAATTCTATCAGTACGGTCAGGATAATTTGTTTCGATAAGACTTCTTCGTTCATCCTCAGATATACCAATGAATTCGAATCGGCTGAAGTGCTCATAGGTAGAGATTTCTTTCCCCTCATAATCGGTAGGCAGATTACGACCAGTAATTACGATACGGCAATTTTTCCAAGTATCAATAATTCTTGCGATTTCAACATCAAAACCGCCGCGATCCTCTCTGGAAATCTCATTATACCCATCTAGCAATAATACATACTGTGGGCGAGGGTCATTTGAGTCCAGAACTTTCAGGCTTTCCATCAAGATATCTTCAATCCTAGAGAGCCTTTCTTTTTCGACAAAGCCTGCCGCATCAATAAACTTATTGCAGATATCCTCGAAAATCTTCTTAAAAACAAAAGAGGAGTCTCTGTCTATAAATCTATATTGGCTTAGTTCGATGTAAATGGGAGTAACGGATGCAGTCTCACGCATATAATCGTAAAGAGCGGTACTTTTACCCATTCCTCCGTCTCCATAGAGAAAAACAAGACGATTATAATCATCACTACCTTCCAACGAAGGCGCACTGTCGATGGCTGTCGAGGGAAGAACTGTTTTTTGATTCCTGTCAGAGCGTAACGACACACGGCTTTCAAAACGGCCTTGTAATTTTTTCAAATTTTTGAACTTGCCGTCTGTATCACCGTTCAAGATAGTACTTAGATATCGTTCACAACATATTGTAACATAATTTCTAGCATTTCCTTCAACGATAGACAATCCTTCCTGAGTACACAATTCGAGGTAAAGTTCCTTTAAATCGGTCATATATGCAGACACTGACTCATATCTTTCACCTCGATCATCATAATTGAGACATTGTGAGAGAATTTCCTTGAGTCTTGAAACAAACAGTCTTGATTGTCCCTTCAATCTCTCAAAGCGAGCCATGTCAAAAGTTCCTTCTTGTAGTTGTTCGCAATCTTGTACGGTAGGAGCTTTTCCCATAAGCCGCTTAAATATTAAAGAGCCAAGAAGGAAAAGATCAGTTTGTTCTCCAAATTTACCAAGTGTCTGAATTTTCCTTGCATGCTTTCTTGGATCTACGTAGCTAAAACCACAGATGCGTTTTGAAGAAAGGATGGATTCCAGTTCTTGTGGAAGTAGCAACTCTGATGAAGTTGGTGTAAAGGATAACGCAAGCTCTGTTTTCTCTGATGTGCTGTAGTTCATCAGTTCTTTCTTGGAAAACAGGCTTCCAAAATCAAACATACTAACAGATTGAACTGCACCGGCTCCAACGACATTGACATTTGCATCCTTAATATCTAACCATAAAAAGCCATGCTCATGGTATGCTTTTACGACTTCTGCTATTTTTCGCTGAATATCAATCAATTCAAGTAACGACTTTTCTGTATACCCTTTTAGTGTTTTGCCAACTTGATACTGAAACAATCCATATACCGCATAATTACCTTTTGTACTTGAAGCGTGGTCTTCATAAAGTCCAATCGGTAAAGATGTCGTCATACATGAGACTGCGTCTTCACCTGTCGCCAGTTGATTTTGGATTTGGTAAGCGGCTTCAAATTGTTCCCTTAATCTCTTATAACGATGAGAAGATGGAGTGCTGTCATCGTATTCATCAATATTAAGCGATACTCCAGATCTCCTGATAACACTTTTCCCCTCTGCTGGAACAGGATAAAGCTCTTTCAGGACATATATATATCGGTTATTGTCAGCTCCGTCATAGCTCACCTTATATGCAATAGCAGTTCCACCATCTCCAAGCACCTTAATAATCTTGAAAGTACGGGTACTGTTCTCACAATTGACGAGATCAAGCGTAATTTCTTTGTTTACATCAAGAATGATTCTTCCTGCACCATCTGGTATTTTTTCATTCATTATGAAACCCTCCATTTAATATATCCGTATGTGGCATCATCGTCATTACCGTCTGACAGCTTATTGCGTATCAATTGCATAGAAAGCTCTTCGCCATTTAACCCATAGTTTTTCTGAAACACTTTATACATTGCGCCATCTGTCATAAGCCATATTACACTAATTGAATCGCACGATTCTTTTTGAATCCGTAAATGTTGTTCTGCTGTTGTCATTGTAGTCAAGGCTGTGGAGCGTTTACTACTTCCGTTCATCGGGAATGAAAGGACATTCAAATAGCCATCACGCACCGCAAGTATAACACCATCGCCCATGTGCAGCACCAAACATTTATTTCCATCCGTCATGATACAGAGTATAGTGGAGGAGAGTTCAGAGTACTCCACATTCCGAAATGCGACTGTTCTGCTAAGCGATCGTCTGATACATTCCATGACTTCCGAACGAACTTGTAGTTCATCACTTTCTATCAGTCTATCAGCGTGTTCAAGCAAATATTCAGACACATCATGAGTAAGCCATGTTGCACCTAATGTTGCGTGTTTTTTGCTTCCAGCGCCATCAGCTATACACATGCAGCACCACTTACCATTATCTCTCGCATAAAACGCATCCTGATTTGCATTTGTATACTTTTTGGGCTTCTGTCCGGTTTTGCTCTCACATTCAAAATCAAATATCATTATATTACTTCGCCTCCTTGTATCAAATCATAATACACAAGGAGGCGAAAGTTTTATCCGGATTAAAAAATTACCGAAGCATTTTCCAAAAGTTTTTGGATTTCTTTTTAGGAAGAGTTTTCTGATATGCGATTGCTTCCTTTAAGAACAGAACAGGTTCCTCGTGTTTCAGACAAAGTAATAAAAAACGATCCAAGGAGTTTGATTCGTTGATGGCTGCACAGCAGGTGTCTCGCGCTACATCACCATCGAAATAATCTGTAAAATCGATTGGTCCAAGTTGTGGGTTATATCTCGTTCTGCTTCCGAGAAACCCCCAGAATGAAAGTTTTAAGATATCACTTCTGCTGTATGCTAGAATCTTTGTAAAATACTGTTTTGTAAATCGTCCATAATGGTAGAAGCTCATCAGACAATCATCCAACCCATCCTGTGTAAGCGTTCCGTCCTGCCGTAGGAGAAAGAGCGGTGTACAGTTGGTTTGACTGTTGAAACTGCGGCTAATTAATTTGCCTTCATCATCCAAATCAGCTACAAACTTTTCTTTTCCTCTGCTGATTATGGCATGATTAAAGTATTCAAAGCAGTGGAAATCGGCCAATAACCTTGAAATAAACTTATATGGATCTGGCATATTTTCTGCATATTCCCTATAGTCTTCAAGTATATTAACTGTATAACGATATTCAATTAATTCATCATTATTTTCCCATGCTTCCATGTCCACATCATTATTTTCCCATGCTTTCATGCCCACATCATTATTTTCCCATGCTTTCATGCCCACACCGCTATCACTGAAATAGGAGTATGCAAGTATCCTATTCATTTCCACATATATCGACCAAAGCTCAGTGCAATCTCTGACTGTAATAGCACGAAGATCACGAAAAGCAATTTTCAGCGCACTAAAAAAGAAACGAAAGTATTCAGCCTGATCTCCATTTACTTCCGGCCTATCGCCGTGGTAAGAACTAACTCGACCGTTTTCGTTTTCATCACGAGGATTCCGCCAGTCATCTTCGAGATTATCAATGATAATATTGTCAATCATTGCGGTGAATTCAGATTGTGTATACCATCCCAGGTTGCTTTCTCCAAAAATCTCTATAAAGTCTTCAACAGAAAACATGTTTTTTTCAGTTTGCTTTTGAACTAACTCAATACACTTTTCAATGAAGTCCTTCATATCGCAATAGATAGCAACTCGTCTGGTACTTACCTTGCTGCTTTGGTCAACTAAATTAGATGCGGTTTCCAGTATAGAACTGACATATTTAAGCACACGTAGGCAGGAATGCTTTGAGATTTGAGTTTTCTCAAAAACAGGTTTGGCAACTCCTTCGACATAAAACTCATCTTCATGGTCATAAGAAACATATTCATAGCAACGTTGCATCACAGAAGCGTCTGGCAAAAGCTTAGGACGTCGTTCAGTTTGAGTTGTCTCTTCATCTGTTTGAGAACTATCCTCTTTAATCTCATCAGCAATATTCTTAAGTAACATGTCCACGGATGAGGTCTTGATAGCTGCCAAAAACAGTGCAGCTTTTGTCATATTAACAGATTCGAGTATATTGATGTAACTATCGGCAACTTCGATCAATTTGGGGAAATAAATAGCATTCTCTCCTCCAAAAAGTATATCTAAGAATTGTAGTTTCGCTTCATAGAGCATTGCCTGAACAGATGTCTGCGAAGGTTCTTCTCCATTTTCCTTGTTCTGTGCTAAATTCATTGGAATTCCGTTGATAATAGCATAAGCATAAATCATTTCATTGGGAAGCCGCGGATTAAAGTCCATCTGCTCATCATCTTCAAGCACGGTAAACAGCAGTTGCCTTGTCTCATCAATTGTAAACCTGAAAGCTATCGCCGCCTTAAAAGCAGTCTGTCTTTGTATCGTTTCCGCTTTTTTCCAAATTGGGATTTTTGTACCAACTTTAAAGTCATCGTCTTTTGTGTTAAAGCCGCCCAAAACATTTGCTACTTGCTGTAAAACTTTTTTCAGATCATCATCGTAGTCCGGTGTTTTCATATATTGAGCTCTTGTATCCTTACTCATGGAATCCCACTTTGCTTTTCTCTTAGCAATGTTAGGCATAATTTTGACTTTAGCCAATGATTCGAGATACCATGTGTACTTCTCAGCGGTAATAATGCTCTTGATTCCTTCCCACACTGAATTAGGGCGTGTTATGCAAGCATCAATTGCTTTCTTATCCTGTTCTGTAAGCATATCTATATCCCCTTTTTATATAAGTTTATGTTAAATTTCACGAATACTGTATGTATTATAGGATATCATAAATGAGAAGAAATGTCAAGATTCAAACGCTTCTTTTCACGGCAACAGCATTTACTTTTGTATATACCCTGTATATTTTAGCTGTCTCATGTGAGTTAATATAGTGCTTTTGTACAATAAAATAATAAGTTTGGAGAATCACATTTGATCTCATAGCTTAATTTCAGCATTATTCAAAAAAATGATGCTTTACTGAATCGATTAAAACATCGCTTTATTGGGAAAATTTGAGCATAAAAGTAAATGCTGTTGCCGTGGCTTCTTTTTAGCCGTTCCACACATTTTTAGTCTACAAAAGCAATGAACCTCACGATCTGTATAACCGCAAGGTTCATATACTATATGTTTATTTTTCGTAGAAGTAGATGCCACTTGATTGCGACTCCGTTGTAGTAGCTTCAGGTGGAGAGTAGAAGTATGTGTAGCTTCCTTTGTCGGGGTAATACTCTGTTTTTTTAGTTTCTTCCTCCTTGCCGAAATAGTCTACTGTATAAACAATGGCAAGAACAACAAGAAGAACAATCAGGATGCCTTTCAGAATTTTTTTCACGACATATCCTCCTTTCTTACAGTATTTCCATTGCATACAGCACTTGCAGCAATTTATCGATCAGTGGTTCGTTTCCTATCTCGCCAACTGCTGCATTGTTTACTGAAATGCATGCCGAACATACAACATCGGTGCGAGTTTCATTTAGTAGTGTTAACATAATCGTTCTGTTCTCGGTTCCATCCGCATTTTCAGCTGTTCCGGATTTTGCAAGCAGTCTTCGTGAAGTCAGCAGTTCCTCCGGATATCTGGTTCGCAGATTATTGGTTAAATACGACTCGAATGTGTCCTCCAGTGCGTTATTCAGGATATCTTGTTTAACATTAATGTCCATATGATATTCGACTTTTTCAGTTGGTGATGCCTTATATATCATATTACCATTAGGCTGAGTAATACCGACAACATAATAAGGACTGTAGAATCTTCCGGACACCAAATGATTGTACAGTTGACACATACGAACCGGTGAAAGACAGGCATCTTGTCCGAAGAACAACCACGGAAGACGCTCTGATGGTAGAGAAACACCGGAAATCGTATTGATTTCGGTAATCAGAGGACGATCAATACCATACATCTGACATAGTTGTTCGTAAGATTCCTTGAAACCAAGTGATTTTGCGCATCGAAGAGGGGCTGTGTTTGATGAACGCTGAAGCAACTCTGACAGGCTGCAATATCTGGTATATAAACCGTTGTTATTGCTTTCATAATAGCTCGGATAGCCCCAGTCCCAGTTGTGTGTTGTATTACCGTTGATTGTAACATAGGAGATATCCTCGAAACTGTCACCGGTGATATCCAGATTGTTTGGTAAGTACTCCGTATTTTTAAGAAGCATTCGGTATATCACAGGTTTAAAGCAAGATCCTTTTTCTTTTGCTGATGTTGAGTAATCGACATACAAGTTTCTCGGTATTTCAGCTTCAGCATAGGCACCTTCTGTGTAACTGTTGTTGCCGGCGGAAACAAGCACAGTTCCGTCACGAAGGACAAAAGTTATACTTGCTTCGACGTTCTCGACATCATACTCAGATAGTAACTGTACCGCTGTTGCTTGTCCAGCAGGATGAAGTGTAGTGATAATGTTGTTACCTTGCCTTTGTAAACGGTTGATCTGTGCGTCATTTGCAAGAAGGATAGGCTTACATTGATAGATCAAGCCGCCAGACTCATTACCGATGATATTAGTAAAGTTTGAAATGCTGACCTTCTTGCCGTTCTGCTCAATAACAAGCTCCTCACCTGTAATTGAATAGACTGACCCAAAGTTGTTGCCGATGGCATAATTTGAGTTGCCTATAATCTGTTCAAGCGGTGTGACATCCGCTACATTTGCAGATGCCATAAGTCTAATAGCATGGAATAGAATAAGCAGTGAAAGTGTCACCGAAGCACATAAAATACTCAGACTATTTCTTTTCGCGTTACGCATTGAAAATCGTCTCCTTTCATTCTTGAAATGATAGCCTTAACCACTTTTCTTGGGTAACAAATTGACCCGAGCAAGAAGCCGGATAGAACTGAATAGGTTTCGCTGGCTCCTGTAAATGGCATCTGAGATCCTAGGATAGGAGCAAGACCGATTCCCATAAGAAGGTTATACGAGAACATGATGATGAACATAGATAAACATATCCCATTGAGGACATGATCGCTTCTCATCTTATGATGCGTAATATGTACTGCCCCAGTGTAGAACATCGGGATTGCTGCCGCAAAGATCACAAGAAGAAACGATAGGCCACAGTAATGAAGGATAGATATTACTGACAAGTCACTAGACCCTTCCATAAGATAGACATTGTATCCGGCTGATCCAAACCAGCCACCTGACTGCAGACTGCGAATAGCCGCATTGACCTGATCAACAGATTCTGCGAAAATACGAGTTTCAATCTTGTCGGAGAGAGAGTACAGTAATGAACCCTCCTTCAAGCTGTCATGCAGATTGTGCATAATAAACACACCGATGCCTCCGACACCTGAAAGTACAGGAATACCGATGTTCAGAAGTTTTATCCGATGTGGCTGCAGAAGGTAGTAATAAATGACTGAACCAGCAAGGAAAATCAGGGGAATACCGGTCTCGCCACAGATCACCAAAGTTCCATTCATAAGTATAATGGAACCGATCAGCATTCCACTCCACAGTTTACCTTTTATCTGAAGAAGCAAACAGAGAAAAATTGTTGAAAGAATCAGAACCGGAACTGCCGCCTGTAATTTGTGACTTCCAAGCTGAATAATAGTCGTATTGCTTGACCTATCGGTCAGCAGAAAAATCATCAAACTGTACACAACGGATATTCCAGTAAGCACCCCGACACTGATTCGCTGAATCAAACTTGACTGTCTTAAGATCCAGATCAATGCGGATACGATAGCCCAAGTAACTGGAAGGGTCAGTACCGTAACCGCTGAGTTCATACTGATTTCCTTGGCGTATTCAACAGCATGGTCAAACGCACTTGTATACTGTAAAAGTGGGAGTGCTGCAGCGTTACCGATAGTCAATATCGTTGCCAGTGATATGGCGTGGATACTGAACTGTGATTCGACATATTTAGAAGCCAGTGTCAGCAAAAGCAACATCGGAATAATAGATGCTCCGAAGTAGATCAAGCTTTCAGAAAGGCTTGCGTAGGTGCTTGTAACCATTGGATGTATCGCAAGGATTATGGCTACCGTGGATACCGAAAAGGCATATAGAGTGGTTTTCCTGTTCTTCATAGAAAGCTCCTTTCTGTCAGACGGAGAATAGTCTTACATTCTCCGTCTGACAATATTTTGTATTACTTACCGTATTTCATCTGTCGATTTAAGAGGTTACGCCAATACCATGAACTGCCCTGACGACCGCAACGTTTTATCATCTGCTTCAGCTTGTGCGTATTGTTCCACACACGATGCTTCTCCTTGCTGATAAGCGACTGAAGCTTTGGCAGTTCCTTCTGAAGTGCCATGATTTGCTTGCGTTCATCAGCTCCAATCGAATCAAAACGGATACGATGCAAAGACAGCACTTTGCTTCCGACTGTTTTTTCAGCAGATTCCAACATTTTCCCCGCTTTGACCGATCTGTAATAAAGCATTTTGAAATACGGATAAGTCGAAGTGCTAGGGGCATACTGAGGAGAATCTGAATTGCGGTAGATAGTATATGCTGCTCTTACAAGACTGTCCAGTGAATTCAGCCAGTCTGTTGTCAAGTCAACCCTTCGAGAGGCTCTTGCGTTGTAGAGAATCGTCTGCTTTGCATTCTGAATTGAAGAAGCATCATCGCTCGGAAGCGAATATGCTCTGTCCTTGGTGTCATTCAGTTTGACTTTGTTCCAGTCTACGCCGCCATCGTCCTTCTTACGGCGAAAAGTCAACACCAAGAAGATGAAAGAAAGTCCGAAGATGATTGCCAGAATCATCAGCTTGTGTATACTCATAATAGTCCTCCTTTTGGGCAGAGCAATGAATCACTCTGCCCATTCCTGTTCGCTTGCTGTAATCCAGTCCTTAACTGAGTTGTAAGCCTCTACTGCTTTATCCTTCTGGACGATAATGTATTCCTTGTACTCTTCTTTTGTTGGTAGGTCTTCAGTTCCATTCTTATCGATGTAGCTGAAGCCGTACAGTGCCAAAAGAACAGCAGCTACAAAACAGATCAGTCTTTTCATCGTGCTCACCTCCTCCTTCATCTGACCTTAATAAAACTATATCAAACCTAACTTGCCAAAACTCTATCAGATTAAAAAAGAATCAGCCCCACACATGGCAGGGCTGTTGTTGTTCAGAACTTAATTTTCGGAAGGTTGAAAAAAGGCTCGTCAAAAATGTCTGTCATTGAAATCTGCTGGCCAAACATCGGGGAAACGTATTGATTATTAGGATACGAACGTTTCTTTTTGCCGTGCGGCTTAGGTGTGTTGTACTTATGTCCCTGATGCCGAGGCTTTGAGCGGCCCTGTTGAGCGTGTTTAGGGGCACTGTAATCATATGGCGGTTTAACACTGCAATTGCCGCTGATCATGTTACGAAGAGTGCTGACTATTGAATCACAGTTTGGTATCTTCTGAAGATCATCGCTTAACATAGAACGTAAAAGCTCGGTTACTCTTACAGATGGGGTGTTCTTAGGAGCAGGGATATACCCTCTACATGGGGCGGTCGCTCCAGCGTTGAGAAGCTGATATCCTATCTGTCCGATAGCATATATATCTGCATTCTCCGCATCACATTTGCGGACACCAAGTCTTGTTTCATGCTGCATGATTCTCGGATGTGCGTATTTATCAGAACCGACCTTCGTATAGTCGTAGTCTCTCTTGCCTGCAAAAGCCTTTGAAACATTGAAATCTGCTACAGCAGCTCTGACTTGTCCGTTCTCGTGTATAATGAGCATGATGTTCCCAGGTTTAAGGTCTCGATGAATGATACCGCTTCTCTTATGCATATACTGAACAGGCTGAATCAGGTCGAGCATGAGAGCAGCCCATTGAGATTCTGTCAGTCTCTTCCCAGAGCAGAAGAGGTTGTTCATAAACTCAGTGTATGGAAGTCCTAGCGGCATGAGCTCTAAAATCATCCAGTCAGGTGGTATTAATGCCTTGGGAATACGATTTGCCTTGTTGATATACTCCCGAATTTTACTTTCACTCGGAAGATACTCTGTTAAGGGCATAATACCATGTACATGGTCACGCATGAGAGTCTGTGTCAGTTTGATTTCTTGCAGAGTACGCTGTGCTATGTCAGATGCTGAGGGGGCTCCAGTATTAGTATATCTGAGGCTTGTTACCTTACAGGCGTATTCCTTGCCGCCCTTTCTCACTCGGTAAACAGTTGCCATAAGGCCTGAGCCGATGTAGCCTATGCACTGCAAGTCGTAAGACAAAAGATCTGTGCGGTAGCGTGCATCCCCCTTGGGGAGGAGCGCACGGAGGCGCTCCGGAGAGGGATATACACCTTTCAAAATCTGCTGATGGTTTGCCATGTTATTAGCCTCCTCTCACACAGTAGAGAAATGGTGGTCTTCATACTTGATGAGATTATCCTTGAGATAGGGCGTAAGCACCGTGAGGATCACAGTCTCAGCATTAACATATCCAGCGATAACAAGTTCCTCTGCGGTGCGGGGTGTTTCCAGGAACTCCAAAAGGGACTCGTTATCATCCGTATCATCAAGCTGGAGAATACACTCCTCAGTCTGTGGTGCTGTATCAGTTTCATCCTCAAGAATCAGCTCAGAATCATATGTTGCGCCAGCGATTTTGATAAGTTCAGGATCGTCACAGCACATAGTGATTGCCACTGTAATGTCATCGGATGTTGTTTCGGAGAGTTTGCCAACGTATGTCTGAAGTTCACTCTGTGCCTGCTTCGGAGAAAGAACTGTCAGTGAAGTCAACTGCTGGAGATCGGGGATGTGTTCCTGATCGATGAGTGCATCCGCTCCATCGCTGATGAGGACGAATCCACCTACACCATCCATAGAGCCCATCTCCATTCTCATACTGCGGGAAGCGAGAGACGAATTTGCGAATACCGTTCTGTCTTTCTGCCTGAGAAGGTTCAGGGGCTGAAGGAGAAGAGCGGGTTCAAGAGCGTGGTTCAGGATAATACAGCTGCAATCGCCGATGGAAATTGCAAGGTATTTGCCGGATGCTTTGTTGATAATAAGCAGCACAGTCGTTGCAGCCAGATCTTCGTAAGGATATGGACAAGCCAGATAATGCTTATCAAGGATACGGAGATACTCATCACGAATTGCTTTCTGCTTCATATCCCAGATATCACCGTTCGTAGCAAACTCAATGCCTGCTGCAACAGTAGCTTCGGATGCGGGAGCTGCACAGGTGGATTCAGAGCAGCCGTCAGCAACTGCATACACCAGGACGGTATCGCTCTCGTAGACATTCACAAAGTCCTCATTGCCCTTCCCCATGGAAAGGTGACGGCGTCCGGGAATAGTGTAAAAGATAGAATTGAACTTCATTTTAACTCCTCCTTTGTCGAAATCAGAATACGCTCAATAGAATTACGTAGCAGTTTCATAACAGGATAATGAAGCTTGCTGCTGGGGAAAATCGAAGCTGAATATGCTGCAGTAAAGTCCTCAAAAAGAAATGCCGGATAATCAGAGTAGATGAAACGGTCTTGAATCAGCATATCAAGCTTGTCTTTCTGCTCATCAGCGTCATGATTAAAGAAAACCATGTAAAGCAAGCTGATCAGTGCTTTGCTATCATAACTGATCGGCGCGCCGGTGTCGAGAAGCTCAAATCCGCTTTCAGTACGGAAGAGGAGCAGATTCTCAACCGATGAGAAGGTGTTCGCATCTGCCATTGCGAGAAGAATGCTGCTAATGATTGCCCTGTCACGCAAACAGAGCTTGTCGAGGTGGTTGAGTAGTTCACCAATCATGCGGTTAGCCTTGAACTTTACGGGATCAAGTGTGCATCCCCAGAATGAACCATCCACTGAAAAAAGCTGATTTGTTCCGTTCTCTGAATCCTTCAGGAGGAGGCAGCCTTCTTCATCGACATAGAGATTGTCTGTCAACTGTCTGTAAGGATAATGTTCAGATCCTGCCGAAGTGTGGAGAAGATCTTCTTCACGTTCGATCTCAAGAAGCGCATCTTCATCATGAAACACACCATCGCAGTAGACTACAAGTTTGCCCTTCTGGAGAGTCTGATTAACCGCCAGGAGCAAATTGCAGAATGCAAGTGAATCCGTAATGACGAGCACACGCTGGTGTTTCTGCCATGACAGAACCGTATTCAATGCCTCCTGAATATTGTCCGAGTCGAATGAAGCATTGCATGGCGGAAGAGGATATTCGGAAATAGCAGCCGAACAGCCCTTGTCAGTGAGTACACAGTTCGTGTACGAGAGAATCTTTTCGTTCATGATTTTTTCCTTTCTGCGCTTATCTGCGCGGTTTATTGTACTTTCCGAACTTTGTCGGGTCGTAATCGGATGCGTCAGTAGGCTTTGAGGGCTTACGAGCATCTGCCTTGGGTAACAGCTTTGTATGCGTGCCGTTCATAATGCGCTGAATGATTTTGTGCAGTCCATCACCGAGGAGCAAGCAAATCAGAATCACGATAACGGCAATAATGAGAACGGTTTTCATGCCACATTCCTCCTTTCATAAACCATGTTAAGTCATATCCTATCCCATTTACAGTGTAAATTAAAAAGATGCAGCCCGCCCGATAAGAACGGGCTGCGTAATACAGCTTACGGAAGAAGTGCAAGACGGGTATAGGGAACGACCGTAACGATATCAGCTTTGGAATCGGTCATATTGTTGAGACGAATTGCAAAAGCCTGAGCATCAATGCTCGGACTCACAACGATAGTGACCGAGGAACGCAGACGATTTGCGATACGAACAAGGCGTTCCATCTGCTGGGGCATCTGATCGACCCTCTGATTTAAGGCAATAATCGTAAACTTGACAGAAGAGCCCTGACGGTGAATCACATCTGCAACATAGGTCTCAGAACCGCCTTTGTCTTCGCCAAGATGTACGTCATAGAAGATCTCGTCCGGATGCATATTCTGCTTGATGTAGTTGACAAGATGCAACTGTGCAAATTCTTTGGAAAGAAAATTGCGTGCATTGGAATTCAGCTGCACATAGATGCCGGTTGCATACTCAGCGTATCTGCTGATGATACCAGCCTGACACAGTGCCTGCACCTGTGTGAGAAGGACATTACGGATAAGACCAGTTTCGGAGTACTGGATCAATCCGGCCGCCACTTCATTTGCAGCGATCTGCCGCATACGGATGAACATCGGTTCGAGAAAACCGTAGTTTACCGACAGGGCTTCAGCGAGCTGCTCATTAGGATCGTGTTTGCGTCCATCCTTGGAACGGAGGAAAGCAGTCTGCGGGTCACGGTGGATGAGCAAATGTTTAGCTGCCAGCACTCCCTGAACATTCATCGGGATCTGTCTTGGCATAAAACCGCGGGTAGGATCCTCCCGTGCAGTAAACTGCGGCATGCCACCTCTCTGAGGAGTGGGACGCTGAGGCAGGGGCTTCGTGGGCTCGAAAGAAAGCGGGCTGACGAACATAGAGTTTTTCATGATAATCTTCCTCTCTGTGATTTTGATTGTCCGCAAACGGTACGAGATTACCATCTGCGGTTAAGCGGAACGCACGAATTAAATGTGCGCTGTTTACACAGCCATCCAGGAAGGAGGGCAAATGTGTGACTTTGGTGGCAAGGCTTCTATCCTGTGTCAGAAGAACCACATCGTAGGTTTGTGATTCAGTGACAAAACGTGATATAAAGCCTGCATCGCTGAATTCAGGGCTGTTGCTTGCGATGAACTTGACTGTGCTGTTTTGGTGCATTCTATTTAACTTATCAAGAATCATCTTGCAGCGAGTTTTTTTGGTCGGATCTTTTCTTGCGACATTCTGAAGCTCGTAAAGCACCGATGTCAGGATCAGCAGATGCTGATTAGGGGTTGAAGAGAATACCTTTTCTGCTGCATCCAGTAACTCCATTCCCGAATCGTGAAGGAGTGTACAGGTATCAGCGTAGATACGAGTGAGAGCGTTAGCTGTTGATAGCCTGTAAAACTCTCTGAGGAGCATAGGGTTGGTGGCTTTCACGACTGCATTGTTATTGCTTCTCAGGAAGCAATTTGTAATAGCAGTTGAAAGTCGTGCAAAATTGTGAAGCCTTTTCTTATAGAACATCGAGTGTTCACCTCCTTCCGTTGTTCTATATTTTACACCCTTACATATCTGATGTACATTCGTGATTAATTTTTATGTTTCTTATCATCAGATCAACGAGTTCGGTTCGGTGCATTCATCCTCGTCTGTACATATTTAAACATTGGTAAGATGGCAGAATGTTCTGCAATTAAAAAAGCGGCTGGAATAGTTCCAACCGCTTGTAGTCATTATTCAATTTCCTTCTATGCGTTCAAAAGACGTTTACAAGTCTCCTTCATAATCACTATTGCTTTTTCTGGTGGTTCATCCAACTCGCAGACAGCTGCGTGAAAATGTCCGCCGCCGCCATGTTCTGCACAAATATCATTGGCTGAAATACTTCCGCTTGTGCGTGTCGAACAACGTGAGCGACCATCCGGAAGTTCACGCACGGTAACTCCAATCATCATCTCCTCGTATTGCTCTACATAGGAATTGATGCCTTCCAGCTCAGAATCGGCAATATCTTTTGTATAAAAAGCAACGTTATCAACGAATTTATCACCATATTTCTCAGCAATCATTTTTCTCTGTGTTTCAAATTTATCACTTGCAAATTTTAAGAAAAACAAACTGAGGACAACGTGCTTATATTCTACCGGTTCAACTGAACCACGTAATTTATCGGCAGATTTCCATAGAGCTTCTTCCATTGATACTTCTTTTTTAGGCTTAGCTGTCCTTGCCATTATATTCTCCTTTATAAAAAATCAGTGTTGTTATTGTAATTCATCTACAACAACTTACAATTATTTTTATTATATCACATTTTTTTGTTTTTTTCAACATCTAAATTATAAGAAAGCAGGGCAACCGCATGAAAAAATCAACAGAATTTGTTTAAAATGACATTGCAAAGGAATTGGTCGTCAAAAGAGCAACGAAAACGTTTTGCTTTCATACTCAGTTTAACCTTTGTAAAACTTTTGTATAAATTCAAATCAATATGACGGATAACGGCTAAGTTTTCACCACTGTTATCCTTTCTCATTCGACAGTTATCCTCGTCAAAATTTACATCAAGACACCAATGCAGATTGTTTTCAATTCCCCAATGCTTTCTTGCAGCTTCCGAAAACATCTGTACATCTGTAAGCAATGTGATAAAATACCTGTCCTCAACGCTTTCTGTTTCATCAACAATACGGGTACTTCTTGCCATGCCGATCGCATTCAGACCTGCCCATTCATCACGATTTTCAATCCACTCTACATCAGTTGTTAGAAAATACTCTCGCTTTTCAATTCTGCCATGCCCCTTACCAAGTGTTGATGTTTTGCTGAGCGGATAAAACCCCGGTTCTTTTTCCGCTGTTTCAAAATACAGCTTTACATCATCGTGAAGTGTTTCTTGATTTCCTTTTAAGCAAATCACATAATTACAATTCTTTTCACGGATTTTCTGTACTGTTTTTTTCTGACAGCTCATAGCGTCGCTCGTTATCGTGCAGTTCTGCACATCAATCAAATCCAGAAGCTGCGGAACAGCCGGAATTTCATTGCTTTTCTCGTCAACTCGCTGCTGTCCGAGAACAATACCCGTTTTATTTGCCCATGCGCTGACCATGTGAATGACGATGTAATTATCATCCCGACTTCCGCATATTGTTTTTCCGTCTACGCTGACTATTTTGTCCTCGGGAATATCGCTTATGCTTCTTGCCCAATTCACAAAGCATTTTTCGAGCTGGTCGGATTTGATGATTGCAAAGATCCGCTGAAATGTATCATCGGTAGGTACTCCGTTTTCAAGCTTCAGATTAAATTCCCGCCGTAGCATATCCACCTTGGATTTACAATACATAGCAATTTCGTTCCAATGCTCTGCTCCTGCTGTTACGGCTACAATTGTAATAACGATCACTTCTACAAGAATGTATTTTATCTTACCTTGCTGCCTTGTATCTTCTATCTCTTCAAAATATTTCGTCATAACTGACACCTCCTTGTTTTTTATTCTTAGTCAATTATAACATATTTTTCAGATTTTTTCATGCAGTTGCCCTGGGATTTTTTGATTTTATACATAAAAATCAGTACAATTTGTTGGAATAATAAACAAATAAAATTACTCAAAAAAACGCTTAAATATCCTATTCCCTACTTGACAATCCATTGCAAATGTGATAAAATAGTCCTATCAGGAACATTTGTTCACGATAAATGCAGGAGGTTCAAAATGAGACATAAAGATCCTGAACTAATGAAAAAAATATATGAATATGCAGAAGACTATTATTTTTCAGAAGGATATTCTCCTTCCACTTCTGAAATTGCCAATGCAATTGGAATCGCAAGAACGACAGCATATAATTATCTTGTTGCCATGGATAAATTGGGTATGGTCGATTATGACGGAAAATTGATTGCAACAGAAAAAATACGAAAAACAGGAGCGGTCAATCATGGTGTAAAAATCTACGACAATGCTATTCCATGCGGTGAACTGGAAACTATCGAATCCTCTGTCAGCGAATATGTAGATCTTCCCGCATCTATTTTTGGGAATGGAGAACTTTTCATCCTGCGAACTCGTGGTGAATCTATGATTGATGCCGGAATTGAACCGGGTGATCTTGTTGTCGTGGAAAAAAAGAGAACTGCAAATGACGGCGATATTGTTGTTGCTCTTGGCAATGATACAGACAGTAGTCTGAAAAGGCTCATAAAGAAAAATAATATGTATGTGCTTCACCCGGAAAACAAGAATATGGATGACATCATAACAGAACATCTTGAAATTCAGGGAGTCGCAAAATTTATTATCAAGCAGATATAGGAGGACAAAAATTATCACGATAAAAAGAAAATTTCCTGAGATCATCTCATTTACAGAATTTCTTCGATGGAACTATACTCTTGATTATGGACAATACATCAGAAATTTGCATAGCAGAAAACAATTGCCTCTGACATGGTATAATTCTCCTGATTCCAAAATTACAAATGTTGTCATAATTGATGGAAAATATGATAGAATTGACGAGTTCTCGTTTTATATGTATATCATCTGCAGCGTTACTTTTTACTATGAAGGGATTTTCCAACAGCAATGTTATTGTGTCAACGGTTATTGCAATATTGCAGAAAAAAGTGATTTTTTATGCGATGTATCAATTTATGACGGTAAAAGATTTCGGTTAAAAAATCCCCTGAATGAATTTCTTGTACCCATACTTCCCAAAAAGAGATATGATGAAACAGCGTTGCAAATTCTGAGTAATTACTATCCATTCCGATATGATATACCTTGTGTCATAAGCGGTGTGGCTCTTGCAAAAGAAATGGGATATCACATTCAATATGCCCGGTTATCACTTGATGGAAAAGTTAAATCAAAGGTTATTTTTGAAGAAAAAAATATAACAGCTTTTGATGAATATGGCGGCAAAACTGCCATTTATGTTCCAGCAAAGACAATTCTTGTAGATAAATCCATAAAAGGAAAAGAAAGTTTTGCTGTCATTCATGAATGCGTACATATCAGTCTTCACCGACTGTTTTATTATCTGCAAAGCTATTATCGAAAGATTCTGGGAAAAGCTGCACCTGAATTTCAGGAATATTTTTATTCTGATTCACAGAAAGAATGTCTTGCCTGGATGGAAACACAAGCCAACAGCATTGCAAGACGCATACAAATGCCGACAGAACCTGCATCAGAAGTAATATTCAACTTGTTTGAAAAAATGAGTACAGAGCCGAATTTTAAAGATTACAGAATGCTGATCGACTTTGTCGGTCATAGATTTTCTGTTTCCAGATATGCCGCAAAGAAACGAATCATAGAGCTTGGATGGACGGAAATACGTGGTGTTTATACTTTCTGTGGAACAGGATATGTGGAAGATTATGAAGTGGAATATGATTTCCCTGATGATTCAACTTATACAGTTCCATTCAGCAGCATTGCTGAACTATTTGGAAGGTCTGTAGATTTTCAGGCACTTGTAAAATCAGGAAAATATGTTTATATAGACGGACATATATGCCTGAATAATGAAAAATATATCATTACAAAATACAATTTGCCTTTCAGACTGACCGAATATGCAAGACATCATATGAGTGAATGCTGTATTGATTTTAAGAAGGTTTATGGCAAGCTGACTTACAGCTATACATTCGGTGAATTAAACAAAGAAGAACTTGCCATCATAGAAAACTATGTCCTTGGTGAGCATCAGAAATCAAAACTGAAAGCAAGGTTGACAGAAATTGCCGATACAAAAGATAAACTTGACCATTCTCCGCTTGGTGAAGCAGTTGTATATCATATGAAGCGTTGTCACATCACTTCTGAACAACTGATGGAACGTTCCGGACTTGGTTCCACAACAATTACAAAATTAAGAAGTGGTAAATGCCACCCAAAGCTGGAAACAATTCTTGCTTTTTGTGTCGCCCTGAATCTTGAAGATGTGTTTCGTTCCGATCTGATGAATAAAGCCGGAGTAAGATTCAACAACAATAATCCTGCCCATCTTGTATATATGACAATACTGGAACTGATGCCGGACGCAAATGTTTTTCAGATAAATGCTTTTCTGAAAGAAGAAGGCTATACGCCATGGACTCAGGACAGACAAAATGCAATTGCTGCAGCAATATAACTGATGAGAGATCTTTGAGGTCTCTCTTTTTTTATTATTACTAACAGAAAAAGTGTTAGTTTTAATCTTACTATCCTGTATATTCAAAATGAATATGCAGGATTTTTTGTATATTTTTATAATATATCACAAACAGAAAGAGGAATATATCAATTTGATTATGCAGAAGCAACAAATAGAGAGTAACACTTTTTACAGCTGGTAAATATGCTTTAAAAATGATAGGATATAAGCACAGTCGGGAAAACGACTGAAAAACAAATACCGCAGCCGAGTGTACATAGAGGCTACAGGATATTTCATACAGCATGAAAAGCCGTAAGAGGCTTAGCAAAGCTGTATCTGAGATAGCCTTTCTCTGTGTATGCTCTTTTTTATGCAAGAAAAGTTTCTTCCTGTACCTCTCTGTATCTTTTGGCGGAAAGGATACAGTATGAGATTCAAAAAAACACCATACTGCAAGCGTAACCGCTACAAGTTGTATGATGATTTTGGAGAAGAGATTCTTGAAATCAAGGTTGGAGAATACGGTGTTACAGAAGAAGATATCAGAAAATTTCATGCAGTAGATGATCATGAAGTATATATCAATTGCAAAGAAATGAGAGTTTCTCCTTTTGAAACAGATATTTATCAGAAATGGAAAAATACATTTATCAAAAATCATGGATATTCACCGGAAGAAACAGGGCATCTTTTGCCACACCGACAAACAATATCTTCAGACTTTCTCTCAGATTCCGAATTTGAGATTCAATTCTCAGAATACGACACTCCAATTGAAGATGAAAGCATTCTGCGGCTTCATGAAATTGTTGCAGCAATGCCTGAAAAATGGCAGAAAATATATCAATTGGCAATGCTCGATGGTTTTACTAACGTTGAAACAGCAAAACTGCTAAATATATCTGAAGGCAGAGTAAGAGCTTTACGCCGAAAAATCGAAGAAAAAATACGCTCTGATGAGATTCTGAAAAATTTTTTTGATTAGGGGTACGAATTTGGCACATTTTTTTAGACTTTACGTTCAGAGATGATTTTTCTCCCACTTAAACATCGAGAAAGGAATGATTACCAATGAAAAAGAAAACAATTGATCTCACAGAAAACATGGAACTTGCTCACAATATGGCAGGCTGTGCAGTCCTTCTGGAAATCGCACTTGCCGAACCTTCCACAGAAAAGTTCAACGTCTTCGTCATGAGAGCTGCAAAATTCGCAGTACTTACAGGAGCAGCCAGGCTTAAAGATACCACCGAGGCAATATCTCTTCTGCTTAAAACAGTTTACAGCGAAAGCAGAAACAATGTCAGCATTTCAAAAAAACAGGCTGATGAATTCAGCAAAAGTCTCAAAAATATTGCAGATGAAATTGAGGAAGGAGTAAAAATCCATGGCAACCTTATATGAAATTGATGCAGCTATTTCAGGTTGTATCGATGCTGAAAGCGGAGAAATTATTGATACTGAAAGGCTTGATAATCTCCTTATAGAACGCAGTAAGAAACTTGAAGGCGTTGCACTGTGGATCAAAAACCTGGAATCAGATGCAGCAGCAATAAAAGCTGAAAAAAATACTCTTGACAGACGAATGAAGGCAGCTGAGAAAAAAGTTGAATCATTAAAAGTTTGGCTTTCCAATGCTCTTTGCTATCTTCCTTTTGAAACACCGAGAGTTCATATCTCATTTCGTAAATCCACAACTGCTGATATTAATGAAAGTGTACTTTCAAAAGAATGGTGTGTAAAAAAAGTCACATACGCTCCTGATAAAAAGGCTATTAAATCAGCTCTTGAATCAGGTACAGAAATCGATGGTGCTGTTCTTACAGAGCATCAGAATATTCAGATCAAATAGGAGGAAAAATTTATGCCTTTTAAAAAAGTACAGCGAAAGGTCGCTAAACTCAGAGCAGCCTGCACAGGACCAAGCGGTTCAGGAAAAACATTATCTTCTCTGTATCTTGCATTCGGTTTTACGAATGACTGGAACAAGATCGCACTTATCGACACAGAACACGGAAGAGCTCAGTTTTACGCAAATCGTTCTGACCTCGGTACAGGAGAATTTCTCTATGATGAACTGACACCGCCTTATTCTCCTGAAAGATACATTGAAAAGGTGAAGGAAGCTGCATCTATTGTAGGTCCTGACGGAGTAATCATTGTGGATAGCTTTTCTCACGCCTGGGACAACGAAGGCGGAATTCTCGACCTGAAAACACAGCTTGAAAAATCTCAGAATAAGAACAGCTTTACTGTCTGGAATGAGGCAGGAAAAATTCAGAATAATCTTGTTAATACCTTGCTTTCTGTTGATTGTCATGTAATTGTTACACTTCGTTCCAAAATGGCATATGCAATGGAGCAAAACGAACGTGGAAAAATGGAACCCGTCAAGCTTGGTCTTGCTCCTGTTCAGCGTGAAAATACAGAATACGAATTTGATATTGTTTTTAATATCTCCCGTAATCATTATGCTGTAACTTCTAAAGATACCACATTTCTTGATACCTGGAACGGAATGATCACTCCCGAACTTGGTTCACAGCTAAAGGAATGGCTTTCCAATGGTGCTGAACCGCATCGATGTGCTGATTGCGGCAGCCTTATTACAGCGGTTAAAGGCAGAAGCGTTGAACAGATTGCAGAAGGTACGGAAAAGAACTACGGCAGAAAACTTTGCTGGAAATGCATGAGTGCTGAAATTAAGCGAATTAAGGAGCAGAAACAAAATGGAACTGAGACCGTATCAAAATGATTTAATTGAAAAGGCACGAAATGCCTATCGTCATGGAGCAAGAGCACCTTGCATAGTTCTCCCCTGTGGCGGAGGTAAATCGGTTATTGTAGCGGATATAGCAAAATCTGCTACTGAAAAAAATAATCATGTGCTTTTTCTTGTTCATCGAAAAGAACTTGTTGACCAGATAAAATGCACGTTCAGTTGGTGGGGTGTTGATATGACAAAATGCGAGGTTATGATGGTACAGACTGCATCAAGACGTATTTCAAAACTTGCTAAACCACAGCTGATCATAACCGATGAAAATCATCATTCCGAAGCCTCAACATACCGCAAAATATATGAGGCATTCCCAAACGCCAAACGTATCGGAGTTACAGCAACACCAGTCAGATTGGATGGCAGTGGACTTGGTGATGTAAATGATAAACTTGTGATTGGTGTATCCGCCAAATGGCTTATAGAAAATCATTACCTTGCTCCATATGATTATTACGCTCCAAGCATTGCTGATTTGACGGGAATCAAAATTATGCACGGAGAATATGAGACAAAATCCGTTGAAAAAGCAATGCTGAAAACGGCTGTTTTCGGTGATGCGATCAAGTATTACAAACATCTTGCATATGGGAAACAAACGATCTGCTACTGTGTTTCAGTGAAGCATTCTATGGCTATGGCAGATGAATTTAAGTTTGCAGGTATCTCTGCGGCTCATATTGATGGATCAACACCAAAAGAAGAACGTGATAAAATTATATCAGATTTCAGAAACGGAGCAATAAAAATTCTCTGCAACGTTGATCTGATAAGCGAAGGATTTGATGTCCCCGACTGTGAGTGTGTGATACTGCTTCGTCCAACGAAATCATTAACTCTTTACATTCAGCAATCAATGAGATGTATGCGATACAAGAAAAACAAACGTGCAGTTATCATCGACCATGTTGGAAATTACGCACGTTTCGGAATGCCTGATGCAGACCGTGAATGGACTTTGGAAAGCAGAAAAAAGTCCGGGGAAAAGCGTGAAATTGAGAATAAAGTATTTGCAGCACAATGTCCTGAATGCTTCTATACCTTTGAACCGCCAAAATTCGGAAGACCTGTATGCCCCGCCTGTGGATATGTATTTCCCAAAAAGGAACGTTCTCTTGATACAGAGGAAGCAGAATTACAAAAAATCACAGGCTTTGTTCTTGATTATGATTCACCCGAACAATGCCGCAATATGCAGGAATTGAATGCTTATGCCAAGAAAATGGGCTATAAGAAAGGCTGGGCATATTTTCAGGGCAAACAGAGAGGTTTTATATGACAGAGGAACACAAAATTCAAAATCAAATACGCATATCACTTTCAGACAGATGTACTCTGTTCCGTGTAAATGTCGGCAAAGCCTATACGAAAGACGGACGTTACTTTGATACAGGAGTGCCGAAAGGGTTCTCCGATTTATTCGGATTCCGTAAATCTGACGGCAAAGCCGTATTTATTGAAGTGAAAACGCCTACAGGCAAACCATCAGAACAACAGAAAAAATTTCTCTCAGCTGTGCGAAATGCGGGAGCAATCGCAGGAATATGCAGAAGCGTTGAGGAAGCAGAAAAACTGATTCAAGGAGGAGAAAATTAATGGGATTTTCAACAGATTACACAGACGTACAAAGCTTTGAACTGATTCCAAAGGGAGAATATGAAGTGATCATCAAAGCAATTACAGAACGCACAACACCAAACGGTGCAACAGGACTTAACCTTACATTTGTTATCAGAAATGATGTGGAACAGAAATGTCAGAATCGTTATCTTTTCCATACGTTGTGGAAACGCAAAGAACCGACAAAAGCAGATATGCAGGTTCAGGGATACAGCTTTAAGCAAATCATGCAGCTTGCAAAGGCAGCCAAACTCCCGAGTGGAAAGGCTTATGAAACGGTATCAGAACTCTGTGCAGACCTTATAAACCATGTTTTGAAAGTAAATGTACATCACGATCAATGGAACGGACAAGTTCGTGAGGAAATCGGTTTTATGAATGAATCAGCTTTCCCCGAATGCAAACATATTTACAAAGAAAAGCAGCCTGTTTCAGCAGATACACCGGCACAGAGACCACAGGAACAGTTTGCAGGTACTGCAACATCCGACATTGGCAATCTCAGTGATTTTGAAGAAATCCTTGGTGACGGTGATGTTCCGTTCTAAAAACAGCAAGCTCACACAGAGGATACTGATATTGTATTCTCTGCCCGTGAACAATAATCAGGAGGTAAATATTATGACACTTATGGAATTACAGAAAATTCTCGGCGAGAGAATTCGCATTGCAAGCGACAACACACTCAGTGTTGATGAACGGAGAAAAGAAACAGAGCTTTCCCAAACCATTTCCTCTCTGGCAAAGCAGATGATCAACAACGCTGATGTGGTTCTCCGCACTGATAAGCTGGTTGCGGAAGGTAAACTGAAGGAATCCCACATCGAAAGACTGGTACATGGCCATGCGTAAGCATCGTTATACACCCGAACAGGATGAATGGCTGCGTCAGCACATCGAACATTGTAATTCTTACAGACAGCTCACCGAAATGTTCAATGAGCATTTCAGTGTAAGCGTTGGAAAGTACAGCATTTCTGATAGATGCATCAAACAGCTGCATATCCACAGAAATGTCAATACCGGTACATTTCAAAAGGGTGAACAGCGTGCCAAGACATACAGAATCGGTGATGAGAGAGTATATAGCGGATATGTATGGGTAAAAGTCAACGACATACAGCATTCCGGTAAAATCACGATACAGAAGTTTAAGGAAAACTGGATGCCGAAACAGCGATATGTTTATGAGCAGCATCATGGCAAAATTCCGGACGGACACATTGTTGTGTTCCTTGACAGCAATCCCCTAAACTTCTCAACCGATAATCTTTACTGCATTCCAAGAAGAATCAATGCGATTATGAATCAAAATCATTGGTTTACGACAGAACGTGAAAACACATTGACAGCAATAAAATGGTGCGAATTATACTACGCACTGAAAGGAGCTACCACATGAATTACCGCAACAGCGAAGGCTACGCAAGCCCTACAGAACATGAAGCACTCACTCGTATCAGACATGAGGAACTCAAGGAAGAACGTCAGAAGAAGTACCGCCCAATTGTATATATCTGTTCTCCGTTTTCACAAGGGGACAAAAAGCAGAACATTATCAACGCCCGCCGTTTTTGCAAATATGCAGTCGCTCAGAATTGCATTCCATTTGCACCGCATCTGTTCTTTCCGCAATTTATGAATGATGAGAATCCCAAAGAACGTGACATGGCTTTCAAAATGAATCATATCATGCTTGGCAACTGCGATGAACTCTGGGTATTTGGCAATAAATATACGATAGGAATGCAGTGTGAAATGAAGTGGGCAATGCGTAAGAAAGTACACATCAGATTTTTTGACGAGAACGGAAAGGAGAAATCATAATGAATTACGAATCAATTCCAAATGAACTGAGATCAATTCCTAACTGGGTATGCTGGAAAGCGTACCCGGATGCCAGATCCCATAGTGGAATCCGGAAAATTCCAATCAATCCGATTACCGGCGGACAGGCTATGTCCAATAATCCGCAGACCTGGACAGGTTTTGAAACCGCACTGAAATCATCTGTAAATTATGACGGAATAGGATTTATGTTCAGTGATTCCGGTTATTTCGGTGTTGACCTTGATGACTGCCGTGACAGCATCGACAGCTACCTTCATGGCGATAAATCAGGCATTATTTCTGAATTTATTGATACTTTACAGACATATGCAGAATATTCTCAGTCACGAAACGGAATACATCTTATCTGCAGAGGCTCACTCCCTGCGGGCAGAAGACGTAATGGAAAAGTTGAAATGTACGACAGCGGAAGGTTTTTCATAATGACAGGTAATGCAATTGGTGAATACAGCTATATTTCTGACTGCACCGAAAGGATCAAGTGTCTTCACATAAAATACGTTGGTATACAGCGAGAAATACCCGCGAACAGAAGTTGTACTCCATCTCTGCTTAATATGTCGGAACAGGAAATTATCGGCAAAATAATGAATTCCCAAAGCAGAGAAAAATTTGCTGCTCTTTACAGCGGAGATTTCTCTGATTATCCGTCTCAGTCTGAAGCAGATATGGCTTTCTGCTCAATTCTTGCATTCTGGTGTGGCGGCGATATAGCTCTTATGGATAAAATATACCGAAGTTCAGGGCTTATGCGTGAAAAGTGGGACAGAAGGCAATCCGGCTCGACTTATGGTACGATCACCCTTAATAATGCTGTTGCATGCTGTCAGAATTTTTATCAGCCGCAAGCTACAGATGATTATTATATAACAATCAAGAACCCTTCCTCTGCCCGTTCAAATACCAAATTGCCAATGCATTCTCTTGATGACACAGGAAATGCAGAACGTATGAAAGATTATTGTGGAGATACTTTCCGTTACAATTATACCGATAAACGCTGGATGTACTACAAAGACGGTGTGTGGGTATATGATGACTGCGGCGCGGTTTTCTCTGCTGCTGATGTGATTCTTGAACGTATGAAAACAGAACTTAAAACATGGGCGGAACACGAAGACGGAAAGTTTCTTCAGGACTATCAGAAACATATGAAAAAGACTCGTTCCAATGCTGCAAAAACTGCTATGGTAAGGGAATTTCAGCATATCGTTCCAATAAGCCCATCAGACCTTGATACACACAAAAGTCTTGTAAATACACAGAATGGAATAGTTGACCTTGATACCGGTACGACAGTCCCTCACAATCCTAAAATGTACATGACGAGAATGCTCGGAACTTCCATGCCTGTTAATCCGAAAAAGCCTGTTCTGTGGCTGCGTTTTCTTGATGATATTTTCGGTGATGACAAGGAACTTATCCGATATATTCAAAAATCGATAGGTTACTGTCTGAGCGGACTTACATCAGAACAGTGTGTATTTTTCCTGTATGGCAACGGCAGAAACGGAAAATCAACGTTCCTTGAGATCATTCGTGCGATCCTCGGAGAATATGCAACAAACATACAGCCTGAATCCATTATGGTCAAGAACAGCAATAACTCTGCAAATACCGATATTGCCCGCTTAAAGGGAGCAAGACTTGTCACATCAGTTGAACCTAATGAGGGCATGCGGCTTAATGAAGGACTTATAAAACAGCTTACAGGCGATGATATGGTAACTGCCCGAAAACTCTATGGTGATGAATTTGAATATCGTCCGGAATTTAAGCTGTGGCTTGCAACAAACCACAAACCAACAATTCGCGGCACTGATCTTGGAATCTGGCGAAGAATTCATATCATTCCATTTACAAAAATTATTCCCGAAGAAAAGGTTGATAAGAACCTTGGTGAGAAACTTCGTGAAGAAATGCCTGATATTCTTGCCTGGGCTATGGACGGATACCGCCTGTGGAAATATGAAGGTCTTCATAAGCCGAAAGCCGTCGAAGATTCTGTCAGGGAGTATCGTAATGAAATGGACGTGATTGCCGCATTTCTCGCCTCTGACTATATTGCTGAAGGCGGTGAAATTAAGGCATCTGTGCTGTATGCAGTTTATTGTCAGTGGGCTGCGGAATCCAACGAATACAAGATGACGAGCCGCAAGTTTGGAATTGAAATGTGCAAACGCTACACCAAAATTCATAAGAAGGACGGCTGGTACTATCAGGGTATCTCAACTCTTTCTATTAAGATGACATAAATGACATATATTACTTCTTTTCTCTACTTCTCTTAAAAAAGAAAAGAAAAATAAAATAAATATTATATTTTATATATTATATATCATCTTATGTCAAATGGAGGAAAAATGAAAATTGCTCTCAATTTTAAAGATAAGAATACTTTCCGAAAACTGGAACGTCAGGCTTATGACGGTACCATTGATGTAACAAAGTTTCCGCCTGCAGAATATAGATATTTTTCCGAACTTAAAAAATTGTATTATGCTTTTAAATTTGAGGGACTTCCTAAAGAGGAAGCTTCTCGTAAAAAGCGTATTTTGTTAAAGCTATACAAGGAAGCAATTTCTGAATATGAAAACAGACTTAATGTTTCCAGACAATATCAGGAACACATTCGCATTGCAGAACTTAATCTTTCAAAAATTGAAAAATCCCATGATGTATATGAAATTGCTCTCCTTGCTTGTGAATCACTTGGTGCTATGATGGGAGAAGACACTTTCTATAACCGGCAGAAACAGAAAATTATGGAGGAGAAATAAATGGATGGATACATAAAATTGACAGCAAAAGAATACATGAAAGAAGCAAAAATATTACTCAGGCGAATTGAAAGAAAAAGACGTGAGGCAGAGAGTATCCGCATTTGTGAGAGTTCTCCTTCCTCACCTGCATTCAGCGATATGCCGAAAACAGCAACGTATAATCCGCATAGAATGTCCGACAGTATCAACCGTGCTATTGACCTTGACAGAGAAGCAGACGCTGCTTTTGATGAACTGTCTGCACTGAAATCAGCGTTTCTTGAATCACTGCAAAAACTGGATAACCCCGATGAACGTGATCTGATGTATAAACGTTATATTGAGTTTAAAAGTTGGAATGAAGTATTCCACGAAATGGGCTATAGTAAATCGGCTGGATACAGGGTTCACAGCAGTGCATTATCCAAACTTTAAAATTTGGGAGTTCGTGGGAGTTTCCGGGACTTGAAGATACTTTCAATATGTGCTATAATATAAACTGGAAAATAAGATAACGAAAAAGCCATGGCAGAGAAATCTGCTGTGGCTATTTTTATACCCTGACGGAGGTACAGTATGAAAGCAAGAGAATATCTAAGAACAATTCAGAAACTTGAAAGTGAAACCAAGGAATGTTATGGACAGGCGGAATACCTGAAGAACGCCATTAACAACCTCTCAAATCAGAATGCCATTGAAACCGTTGAGGAACTTATCATTAATCTTATGGACGAGGCAGCTGATTACGCAATTCATCGTGTTCATCTGATAAATGAACTTTTAAATGTTGATGACCCAATGCAGTATATGCTTCTCCATTACCGCTACTGCCTCG
>ERZ791716.128-NODE-128-length-48488-cov-3.972416_pt1 | contig 48488 bp, 65 predicted proteins | sample MGYA00510049_ERZ791716 | MGnify/ENA primary metagenome ERZ791716 (study PRJEB30046, sample SAMN00715135) | human gut metagenome | study: EMG produced TPA metagenomics assembly of the A metagenome-wide association study of gut microbiota in type 2... | reverse complement strand
TACACGACGAATTTGACGTTCCTGAAGGACACGCAATAATTTCACTTGGAATGGCAAAGGGGCATCACCAATTTCATCTAAAAATAATGTTCCTTTATGAGCTGCTTCAAATAAACCCGAAGAACCGCCTTTTTTAGCACCTGTGAAAGAACCTTCTACATAACCAAATAATTCTGATTCTAAAAGTGTTTCTGAAAGTGCAGCAAAATTAATGGCGACGAAAGGTCCTGAACTGCGATTGGAAGCATTGTGAATACTTTGAGCTAATAATTCTTTACCCGTACCAGATTCACCTTGGATAAATACTGTAGAATCTGATTTTGCCATTTTTTGCGCGAGTGATAATACTTTTTGTAGTGCTGGACTTTTACCAACGATATGAGAAAAATCATAACGTGCAATATTTTGTTCTTGGTATAAACGACGACGTACTGATTCTTCAAGGCGATGAATTTCGGATACATCTTTTAATACAAATAATTTGCCATTATCGCTGTTTTTAGCATAGAGGGGAATTTCTGATATTAAAAGTTCATGAGAAGGCAATTTTAATATACCTTCTTTTCGAGGATTATTTACTGTTTGGAAAAAAGTATCATCTAAGAAATTTTCACTATCTTGCCCAATTAATTTTGTCGCTTTTTGAGCAAAGATTTTTTCAGCAATAGGATTAAAAACAGATATTTTATTTTCTTTATTGATAGCTATTAATCCATCATGAACATTATTGATGACGGTTTTAAATCTTTCTTTCATTTTGCTACTATCTTTTAATAATTTATTACCTGTTTTTATTAATTTAATAATATCTTGAATATATTTAGCTGATAAAATATTAGCAAATTTATCTAAAATATCAAAATGAGTGAGAATTTCAATGATAGAAGTGATATCAACTAAACGAGTTTTTATATCAATAATATGGTTTACAAATCCCGGAACATGTTCAGTTTCGCCAGGAGTAATAGCTATTTTTAATTTAGGATAATTGTCTATTCCAGGATAATAAGGATAATAGTTTATATGGTCTATGCCTAATGCTTGCAATAATAAAATAGTTTCTTCTGCACTATCTTTAGAATCATTAACTAATAATACATCACTATATTTAGGCAGTTTAAATAGTTTGCCAATTTCATGATAATTTATAGAGCGTCGTGCAATAATATAAGGTACATTTGCAGGGCGAAAATTAATTCTTTCAAATGCATATTCGCTGGAATAGAGGATTAAGTCAACTTCTAAGTTTGTTGGTGGAGGCGAAGATGAATAATAATATTTGATATCTACTGAGGAATAAAGAATATTACATAATTGTTCATAAATAGTATGAGCAGTATTATATCCTACAGAAATGATGACTAATTTTTTCATTTTATATTTATCTCCTAATGGGAATTTAATGGTAATTTATAATAATATACCCTATATTATCAAAATAAATGGTATTTATCAATTTATAAAAGGTTATGATTTTTAAGTGTTTCTTGGTTCTTCTATGTACAAATGTTTACTTTGCATGGAAATTGCATAATTATATTAGTGAAACTTTATATACTGATAAGGGAGGTTTTATTATGAACCCATTTAGTAATTCTTTTGAAAAGAAATGGACTTTTATTTTTTTATTTATGTATGTGTTAATAATGTTGCCATTTCCTTGGTATTATGCCACTGAATACATTCCTTCATTTTTGGGAACTCCGTTATTCATCTTTGGATGGATTTTTCATGGTTTAGTAGTTATTATACTCATATTTTTATGGTGGCAAAGTTGTAAAAAAAGACCAGAGTATAAAGAATTTGATGATGAGGAGTGATTTAAATGACACATTCATTAGATAATAATATTATTCCATTTTTAGCTGTTATTATTACTTATTTTGGTTTATTGACTTATATCGGTTATTATGCTACAAAGCAAACTCGAACTCTTAGAGATTATTTCACAATGAGTGGTAAGGCAGGAGCTTTGCTTAGTGGTCTTGCATATTTTTCAACTCAATATAGTATGAGTACATTTATGGGTGTGCCAGGAACTATTTATAAAGTAGGTTATGCTGGAATGTCTGTATCTGTGCCAGGTATTGCTTTTAGTATGGTTATTCCTGCTTTACTTGTTGGTAGAAGATTAATTCGTTTGGGTCATCGTTATCGTATGCTTACTATGGCAGATTACATATCTGATAGATATGAGTCCACTTTAATGCGTGCATTATTGGCTATTATTATGATTTTATTCTTAGTACCAATGATGGGAGCGCAAACAATTGGAGCTGGAATTATTTTTAAAACATATACTGGTGCTCCAGAATGGGTTGGTATTGTAGTCATGGGTATAACTGTTATACTTTATTGTATGGCAGGTGGTATTAGAAGTATTATGATTACAGATGTTATTCAGGGTATTTTAATGGTAGCAACAGCTGTAGTTACTTTCTTTGTATCTTTGCAATTAGGTGGAGGTCTTGAAGTAATTAATCAGCATTTAGCAGATACTGATATGAGTTTATTATCTCATCCTGGACAAAATAATTCTATGCCATGGCAAAATTATGTTTCTATGATCATCATGTGGAGTTTCTTTACAATTGGACAGCCACATTTATTTACAAAATTTTTCACTATGAAAAATTACAATGTAATGTTTAAAGCAGTATTATTGGGAACTTTAGGTATGTGGTTTTCTGCTACACTTATTGAATGGTGTGGTGTAACGGGTAGAATGTCTTTCCCTAATCTCACAGGAACAGATACAGACTTTATCGTACCTCTTATTTTACAAGCAGGCGTTCATCCTGTAATTTCTTCTTTGATGGTAGCTGGTATTTTCTCTGCAGGTATGTCAACTGTAAGTGGTGTATTAATTACTTCCACAAGTGCTGTAACTCGTGATTTATATCAAAAAATATTTAATAAAGAAGCTACAGATAAAGATGCATTTATTATGTCTCGTTATGTAACAGTTGGTTTGGGCGTATTAGCTATTTGTATTGGTATTTATAAACCATCTTCAATTTTTCAATTAGTTTTATTCTCTTTTGGTGGTTTAGGTATTTGGGCAGCTCCGATTTTAGCTGGTCTTTATTGGAAACGTGCAACAAAAATTGGTGCATTTGCGTCTGTAATCGTTGGTGAAATCGTATATATTTTATTGACAACTACTTTTACATCTTTAACATTTGGTTTCAATCCATTAATCGTGGCATGGATTATTGCTATGGTGGTATTGATTGTAGTGAGCTTGTGTACAAAACCTGCATCAGCAGAAACAATCAGACGTCATTTTGATGATTTAGAAAAATGTTAATTTGATTTTAATGAATAAAGAAGGTATTAATTATGTATTTAGCACATTTAAATTGGCAACAAGCAAAAAGAGCTTTCGCAAAAGATGATTTAGTAGCAATTATTCCTATTGGAAGTACAGAACAACATGGCCCTGTAGGTCCTTTGGGAACAGATTTTTTAATTCCTGATTATTTTGCTAAACAGATAGAAAAACGCACAGAAGTTTTGATTGTGCCTACAGTTCCTTTTGGTATAGCTACACATCATGTGGAATTTTCGGGAACTATTGATATTGGTTTTGATGGCTTATATGCTGTTATTAAAGGTATTGTAGATGGTTTAAGTCGTCATGGCGTGAAGAAATTTGTATTTTTAAATGGTCATGGTGGTAATACTCCTGCTTTGGATAAAGTAGCATTAGAAGCGAATAAAAAAGGTTGTCTTTGTGCTCAAATTGATTGGTGGTCACTTGCTCCAATGCTCAATCCTGAATGGAAAGGTGGTCATGGTGATGGACAAGAAGTTTCCATGATTATGGCTATTGATGAAAATTTAATAAATAAAGATGATTTAATGGAAACAAAGGTAAATCATTTATCGGATAAATTAAAAAATATACATTTAAATGCAGTTGATTTTAAAGGCGCAACTATAAAAGTAATTCGCAGTGTAGATAAAGTGGTAAATAGCGGTGGCTATGGCGGAAGTGATTCTTATAGTGCAAATAAACAATGGGGCGAAGATATGAAAGTAGCTTTGCTTGATTATATTGTTGATTTTGTAAATGAATTTAAATCTGTAAAACTATAATTAGATAGGATAATTATTATGTTTAAACGCAGAGATTATTTTAAAGAAGATAGACAAAAACCATGGTCAATAAAAGATGAACCTGTTACTTGCGAAGCTTTAGCTGACACAGAAGCAAGAACATATCCAGATATGTTTGAGGCATATAAAAATTTTGCACAGACATATAATTTATCAAGGGATAGTTTTATCTTAACTAATGGCTGTGAAAATGCAGTGAGAATTATTTTTGAAGCACTTCGACCTAAATATGCTTATATTGAAAATCCTTCATGGGGTTTGGTAGAAGTACTGGCTAATGGTTTGTTATATCCTCGACCTGAGGAAACACCTGAAGAAAAGCGAATTTTTCTAGTAGATTATGAGTTTAAAAATGAAAAATTTGTTTTAGGGGATTATCCTTTAAAATTACCACAAGAAAATTCTTTGTTTTATGTTACTGATAAATATAATAATGTTTTTGAGCATGAAGTACTTCAAGATAGAAATGAATATGCTAAATATACTATTGTTGATGAAACTTATTCAGCTAAAATATTGAGAGATAGTAATAGAGAAATACCTGAAAATATTTTTGTAATTGGTTCATATTCTAAGTTTTGTGGTGCGGGAATACGTTTAGGCTATATTTTATATAATCCTAAATGGAATAACTTAATGCAATTACTAAGAGAAGAATGTATTTCTAAATTAGCAGAAAAATATACAAGTATACACATTCCAGAAATAAATTTACCAGAATTTGATGGTAATTTTGTTTGTAAGTCTAATAATTATGTCGTAGTAAAAGCTGATAGTTATACAGGTGATAAACGAAGAATTAATCGAGAGTTTGAGGTTTCAGGTATAAAATTTTATAAATTAGGATTATCCTTAAAATGATTTTAATGGGAATTTTATATTTTAAGTTTTATAAAATTCCCATTAAGTTTTTATAATAAAACACAAAAGTACTTTTATATTAGATAGTTGTATCTATTAAATTATTGGCACGGAACTTGCATATAATAAAATAGTGAAATATTTTATTAGGGAGAGATACAAATGGATAAACAGAAAAATAATGATGTAAAAATCTCTGTGCCATGGTATGGTTATGTAGTTTTTGTGTTGGCAATTTTATTATTTTCAGGGATTTTTTCTTCGTCTGATGGAGTTTTACGTGCTTTAGATTTCAATGTATTGAATGGTAGTTTTGGACAGATACCAACTGATAAGGCTATGAGCTTTAGAGGTGCTGGCGGTAGCGGTGCTAAAGATGGCTTTTTATTTGCTTTAGAACTTATTCCTGCTGTTATTTTAGCTTTAGGGATTGTAAATGTCATTGATGGTTTGGGTGGATTGAAGGCTGCTCAAAAATTAATGAACCCATTATTAAAACCTTTACTTGGTGTACCAGGTGTTTCTGCACTTGCAAATATTGCTAATATGCAAAGTACAGATGCTGCTGCTGGTATGGTTAAAGAATTAGTTGATGAAGGAAAATTAACAGATAAAGAACGCTCTGTTATCATCACTTATCAAACAAGTGGTAGTGCTTTTGTAACAAATTATTTTTCTTCTGGTGCTGCTGCTTTTAGTATTTTACTTGCACCAATTATCGTACCTTTACTTGTAATTTTTGTATTTAAAATTGTGGGTGCAAATTTAATGCGTTTATATTTTAAATTTATTGGACAATAAGTGAGGTAAGATAAATGAGCGACAATAAAGTAGAAGTTATTCAGAAAAAAACAATTTTGGATTTATTCATTGATGGTGCTAGAAAAGGTTTTACTATTGGTACTACTAGTTTGTTACCAAATGTAATGATGGCATTTGTAATTATTCGTATTTTAGATGTTACAGGTCTTTTACAATTAATTGGTGTTGTATTCCAGCCAGTGATGGGACTTTGGGGTCTTCCTGGTGAGGCAGCAACAGTTTTAATCACTGCTTTAATGAGTATGGGTGGCGGTGTAGGTGTAGCAATGAGCTTATATACTGCTGGTTCTTTAGATGCTATGCAAGTAACAGTGCTTTTACCTGCTATTTATTTGATGGGTAATCCTGTACAAAATGTGGGGCGTTGTTTAGGTATTGCTGGTGTAAGTACTAAACATTATCCTGCAATTATTTTAATTTGTGTAATTAATGCATTATTATCTATTTGGGCAATGCATTTTATTATGTTATTTTTACAATAAAAGAAGGTTGATTATATGAATACTAAAAAAACATTTTTCACATTATTAAAAAATGCACATGTAATTGCTCCAGAAGATTTAGGAGTTAAAGATATTTTAGTAGCTGGCGAAAAAATCGCTATGATAGGTGAAGGTCTTTCTTTACCAGCAATATATGATTGCGAAGTAGTTGATTGTGAAGGTAATTATGTAGTACCAGGTCTTATTGACTCTCATGTACATTTAATCGGTGGTGGCGGTGAAGGTGGTTATGCTACTAGAACACCTGAAATCCAATTAACAGATATCACAACTTCTGGTGTAACTACAGTACTTGGTCTTTTAGGTACAGATGGTGTAACTCGTCATGTAACTAGCTTACTTGCCAAAGCTCGTGGTCTTGAAGATGAAGGCATTACAGCATATATTTATTCTGGTTCTTATGAAATTCCAACACCAACAATTACAGGTAGTGTACGCAATGATATTATTTTGATTGATAAAGTAATTGGTACTGGTGAAATTGCTATGTGCGATCATCGTTCTTCTCAATCTCCAAAAGAAGCTTATCAGCAAATTACAGCAGAAGCTCGTGTTGGCGGTATGCTTAGCGGTAAAGCTGGTGTAGTTAATATGCATTTAGGCGATGGCGAAGATGGTTTAAAAATGCTTTATGAAATCACTAAAAATGGTGAAATTCCTAAAACACAAATTATTCCAACTCATGTAAACCGCAATAAACGCTTATTTAAAGAAGCTATTGAATGGGCAAAACAAGGCGGTATTATGGACGTAACTTCTAGTGTTAGCCCAGAGTCCGGTTCTAGCCATTCTGTAAAATCCAGTGAAGCTGTAAAACAAGCATTAGAAGCTGGTGTTAATATTGAAAATATCACTATGAGTTCTGATGGTAATGGTAGTATGCCAATTTTTGATGAAGCTGGAAATAATATTGGCGTTGGTGTAGCAAGCCAGATTTCTATTTTAAATGAATTTAGAGATATGGTACAAAAAGAAAATATTGCGATTACAGATGCTATAAAAATTATTACAAGCAATATTGCTAAATTTACTAAATTATATCCAAGAAAAGGTTGCTTAGCTAATAATAGTGATGCAGATATTTTAGTATTAGATAAAGATTTACAATTACAACATGTGTGGGCAAGAGGCACTCATATGGTAGAAAATGGTAAACCTATTGTATTTGGTACTTTTGAAAAAAGATAATAGAAGATATGTAATAAAAAGTGGTAGAAAAAATCTACCACTTTTTTATTTATTAATATATTTAAACATAATAAATTGATTTTGTTATGTATTTGATAGATAATAAATATAAATATGAATAAAGAGGTGAATGCTGGAAACAGCGAATTTATGTTAAAAGCAGTTATTTTTGATTTTGATGGTACAATAGGAGACACTTTAAAATTAGTTATTGAATCAATCAGAGAAGCAGTAAGTCCTTTTATGGATAGAGAATTATCTGATGATGAAATAGCAGATACATTTGGACCTATAGAAGAAGGTAGTATTTTAAAATTTGTAGATGAAAAAGACTATGAAGAAGCTTGTAAACTATTATATGATGCTTATGCAAGATTACATAGAGAAATAACACCAAAACCATTTGCAGGTGTTGTGGATTTAATAAAATATTTAAAAAGTAAAAATCTCATTGTAATTTTGGCTACAGGTAAAGGTGCAAAAACTTGTGAAATATCTTTAAAGCAGTATCAAATGGAAAATCTTTTTGATAAAGTAAAAACTGGCTCTATAAAAGGTGGTATAAAACCACAAATGATGCAAGAAGTTATAGATGAATATAATTTATCAGCAGATGAAGTGATTTATATTGGTGATGCACCAACTGATATTGATGCAGCTAGACAAGTTGGTGTAAAAATAGCTTCTGTATTATATGGAACAAGAATAGAAGAAGAAGCCGTAAAAGCTAAAAATCCAGATGCAATTTGTTATTCTATTGAGGATGTTAAAAAGTATTTAACTAGTTTGATTTAAGAGAAAAATAAATATTATTATTTTGTTATAATTTCATTAGAAATAGCCTATTTTCTTGTGTATTTTACTGTTTTGTGGTATTTTTAATACTAGCTGTAAGAATATATACAGCCTTTCTCATTTATTTAGATATATATTGAATGAGAAAGGATTTTTTTATTGCTGAAGATGGGAGGTACTATTATGGAAAAAGATATTACAAAAAAAATAAAACCATTTATAATTTATAGTGTTCCTATAATTCTACTTATAGCTGTTGTAGCTATTTTTGGTGTATATAAATGGAACCAGGGACAAGGAATTATTAATATTAATGATGCAAAGCTCACAAGTTCTAAAGTTATGGTTGTAGCTCAAAATGATGGAACATTGACAGAGCTTTTAGTAAATGATGGTGATAAGGTAGAAGCAGGTCAAGTTATTGCTAAAATGAAAGTAGTTGTAACACCTGAACAAATTGAAGCTTTGCAAAAGGCATATGACGAAGCAAAAGTAAATTATGATAATTTAGAGCAACAAGTAAAAGCCTCTATGGTAGTAAGTCAGCCAGTAGTTACAAGTTCTTCGACAGGAAATGTAGCAGCAGCTCAAGCTAGATTAGATGCAGCCGCAGCAAATAAACAGAAGATGGATAAATTATATTCTATAGGTGCTGTAAGTGCGACACAATATGCGGAAGCACAATCAGAATATGCAGCAGCACAAAGTGCTTTAGCGGCAGCAAGTACACCACAAGTTGTAGAACAACAAGCAAGTGTTTCTTCTGCTCCATCTAAAGAATTATCAGAAGCATTAGCTACAGCTCAAATTCAATTAAATCAAGCAAAAGCAGCTTTAGACCAAGCTCAATCTGATGATAATTTTGCCGATATTACAGCTCCAGTTAGTGGTATTATATATTTAACTGATTTTAAACAAGGTGATGAATTAAAACAAGGCGATGTATTCATCAATGTGGGTAATACTAAAAATTTATGGGTAGAAGCACCACTTACAGAAGAACAATATGCTAAAGTACATCAAGGTCAATTTGTTCATTATTCTGTTGATGATATGGATTTAACAGGTACTGTCTTAGAGGTAACACATCAAGATAGTGAAGATGAAGAAAATAAAAATTTAGTTACAGCAGCAAAAATTTCTTTCCCTGATGAATTAAAAGATAAAGTTTTACCTGGTGCTGATGTAACAGTTCAAATAACAATAGATAGATAGTAGTTTATGAAATAGAAACAACAATGGACGGTGAAAACTTTGCTGTTAAAGCGATTAGAAGCGTATGGATTTAAATCATTTGCAGATAAATTAGAAGTAGAATTTGATGAGGGCATAACAGCAATTGTAGGGCCTAATGGGAGTGGTAAGAGTAATATTACAGATGCCATTCGTTGGGTTTTAGGGGAACAAAATGTGCGCAATTTGCGTGGAAATAAGGCAGAAGATATTATTTTCACAGGTAGCTCCACAAGAAGACCTCTTGGTGCAGCGGAAGTTTCCGTTACTTTTGATAATAGTGATGGTAAATTGCCTATAGATTTTCAGGAAGTAATGATTACAAGACGCATATTTCGTTCCGGTGAAAGTGAATTTTTAATCAATAAAACAAAATGTCGTTTAAAGGATATTTATAATTTATTTGCCGACACAGGATTGGGTAAAAATTCTATAAGTGTTATTAGTCAGAATAAAGTAGATGAAGTTTTAAATACAAAGCCAGAAGAGCGAAGATATTTCTTTGAAGAATGTGCGGGAATTACTAAATATCGTGAACGAAAACGCGAAGCTGTACGAAAATTAGATAATACACAGGCAAATGTTGTACGTTTAAATGATATTGTAAGTGAGATTGAAAAACAGTTAGAACCTTTAAAAGAACAAGCTGATAAAACTAGACGATATAATGTCATTAATAAAGAATATAAAGATTGTAGACTCACGCAGATTTTGTATAAATATGAAAATCTTTCAGCTGAAAATAATAAACTGGATTTAGAGATAAAAGGTTATGAACAAGAAAGAGCTTCATTAGAGGCTACAGTTTCTGTTTCTGAAAGTGAAAAAATCGCTAAAAAAAGTGAGATAAATAAATTAGAACAGAAAATAAAATTGCTTGGTGAAAATAATCAAAAAATCCATGAAGAAATAGAACGCAGTCGCAATCAAGCCACTTTATTACAAGAGCGTATACGACAGAGTTGTCAGTCTCAACAGCGTTTAGAGGAAAGACAAAATCAGACAAAAGAAGAATTAAAAATATCTTTAGCTGATGGAGAAGAATTGAAAAGAAAAGCTCAAATTGCTAATAATACTGCGGATAAATTGGAACTTGCCCTGCAAAAAGAAAATTCAAGTGTACAAAAAGTAGAAAATGATATTAAAGCGAAAGAAGAAGAAATTAAATTAAAGCAAGAGCAAGATAATGAAAAACGCAAGCAGATAGAAGAACAAAATAAGGTATTATTATTATTAAAGCGAGATATGTCTGATATAGATGTAAATATTGAAAATCAGCATAGTGCGCATAAAAATGCAATTAATGAAAAAATAGAAAAAAATACAGCTAAGGAATTATTACAAGTAGAGATTGATAATATCAATAAAAAGGTACAGGCTAAGCAAGAAAGTATCAATTCTCAACAAAGTAATTTAGATGAACTTATAAAAGTTTGCAAAGAGGCTACAGAATTTATCAATGAAACTCGCCAAAATGTGCGTATGGCAGAGGAAAAAGTAAAATTTTTCCAGGAAATGCAAGCATCATATGAAGGGTTTGGCAAGGCTGTAAAAAGAGTTTTAAAAGCGGATAAATCATGGCAAAAAGGTATTTGTGGTGCTGTAGCTGAATTGATAAAGGTAGAAGACCCTTTTATTACAGCTATTGAAGTAGCTCTTGGTTCTGCTATGCAAAATGTAGTTACTAAAGATACAGATACGGCAAAATCAGCAATTAATTATTTGAAAGAAAATAAATTTGGTCGCGTAACTTTTATGCCACTTACTACTGTTCAGCCACATAAAAATAAACGCACTGAAATTGAACCGGGTAAACATGGTTTTATCGCTTATGCAGATGAACTTGTAAATATTGATGAAGAATATAAAGTGATAACTCAATCTTTATTAGGTAGAATTTTAGTAGTTGATGATGTGGATAACGCTTTGAAATTAGCTAAGTTATATGATTATCGTTTGCGTATCGTAACTTTAGAAGGTGAATTATTGCAACCTGGTGGTGCTATTGCTGGTGGTAGTAGCCAAAGTAAGGAAGCAGGTTATTTACACCGTAAAGGTGAGTTATTAGAATTAAAAGATTATCTAGCTAGTGAGCGTAAAGTATTGCGTGATGCGAAAAATAAATATGAAGATGATGAAGCAAAACGCGTGGCTTTAGCAGAAAATATCAATCGTTTGCAAAAAGATTGGCAAGAGTTATCTTTATTATTAGCACAGAAAAAAGTAGAATTTAAACAATTAGAAAGTTGGTTTGTAAATCAAGAAGATATCTTAAAAGCTATAGATAATCGCATATCTGCTTTAATCGTGAAAAAAACGGCTATTGAGGCAGATATTGAAAAGCAAACAGCTAAAATTGCTCAAATGGAAGCTCAAGTTGATGAAAAACAAAATCTTTATGAAGATATTTACAATGAGATTGAAGTATTGAAACATGATTTAAAAATTCGTCAACAAAAGGTAATGCAAAAACAAATTAGCTGTACAGAGGCAAGACAAGAAGTCATTCGTTATAATGATAAATTGAATTTGTTGACAGGACAGGCAGAAAGATTTAAGGCGTTTTTAGCTGATAGTGATAAAGAAATGGCTGGATTACAAAAAGTCATTGATGATAGTTTAGCTGAATTAAAACAATTAGAAGAATCTGTAGCTAATTTGGAAAAGTTAAAAACTGATGGTAAAGAAGAATACGATACTTTATATAAAAGACAATTGGGTATGCGAAGTGAATTGTCTGATATGGACGAAGAACGAGCTAAAATTGCAAGTAAAGTAGGCGTTATCAAGGATAAAATTCATAAATGTGAAGTAAGTGTAGCTAAATTGGAAACTGAAATTAAGCAGTGCTTACAAAGTATGCAAGAAGAATATGAATTGACTCCACAAGAAGCTTTAAATCATCGTTTAGAACTTGATGAAAATGAGCTGAAATCTAAATTAAAGAAATTAGATAAAGAATTAAAAGAAATTGGCCCTGTAAATCCAAATGCTATCAACGAATATGAAACATTAAATGAACGTTATAGCTTCATGAGTAAACAAATTGAAGATTTAGTCAAAGCTAAAGAAGATTTAACAAAAATCATTGAGCAGATTGATAAAACAATGTCTACACAATTTGGTTTGGCTTTTGATAAAATAAAAGTATATTTTAATGATATTTTTAAACGCTTATTTGGCGGTGGAAATGCAAAGTTAATTTTAACAAATAAAGAAGATATCTTAAGTTCAGGTATTGAAATTGAAGTAGAACCACCAGATAAAAAACCACAGAGTCTAGCTGTATTATCAGGTGGGGAAAGAACGCTTACAGTTATAGCGTTACTGTTTGCATTTTTCACTTATAATCCTGCACCATTTAGTGTATTAGATGAAATTGATGCTCCATTAGATGAAGCAAATGTCAAACGTTTTGCGAAGTTTTTAAAAGATTATGCCAAACGCACTCAATTTATTTTGGTAACACATCGCAAGGGAACAATGGAGTCTGCTGATGTTATGTATGGTGTAACTATTGAAGATGCTGGTGTATCCAAATTGATATCTGTTCGTTTAGAAGATTTTGAGGAAAGAGGTTAAAAGATGGGATTTTTTAGTAAATTAAAAGAAGGTCTTACAAAAACACGTAAATCTTTAACAGAGAAAATTGAAAAAGTAATTATTGGTTATGCTGATATTGATGATGATTTATTAGATGAATTAGAAGATGCTTTAATCCAAGCTGATGTAGGGGTAAAGACTTCTTTACAATTAATGGACGATGTTCGTGCTGGTATTAAGAAAAAACAGATTAACTCTCCTGAAGATTTAAAACCATTCTTGATTAAACGTATTACAGAGATGTTAAATGAAGGTTCTGATGAAACAAATATTGCTAAATCTGGGCCTACAGTAATTTTAGTAATTGGTGTAAACGGTGTAGGTAAAACTACAACTATTGGTAAATTAGGTAGATATTATAAAGAACAAGGCAAAAATGTTATGTTTGCAGCAGCAGATACTTTCCGTGCAGCGGCTATTGACCAATTAGAAATTTGGGGTCAAAGAGTAAATGTTCCTGTAATTAAACATGAAGAAGGTTCTGATCCAGCGGCAGTAGTATTTGATGCTGTGAAAGCTGCTATCGCAAGAAAAGTGGATATACTCATTATTGATACAGCAGGACGTTTGCATAATAAAGCTAATTTAATGACAGAATTAAATAAAATTCAAAGAGTTATTAAACGTGAAATAGCAGAAGCTCCACATGAAACATTATTAGTATTAGATGCTACAACAGGACAAAATGCAATTAGCCAAGCTGAATTATTCACAAAATCAGCGCCTATTTCTGGATTGGTATTGACTAAATTAGATGGCACTGCTAAAGGCGGTGTAGTAATTGGCTTAAAATCTGAACTTAGTATGCCAGTAAAATGGATTGGTGTCGGTGAAGGTATGGACGATTTACGACCATTTGTAGCTAATGACTTTGCAGCGGCTTTGTTTAATCAAAAAGTAGAAGAATAATATAATTAAATAATTGTCTATTTGATGATAATAAAAATAATAAAAAGAGGATAAGTATAAAACTTATCCTCTTTGTTTTTAGTAGATTGTTTTGTCTGTTTTTTGTGCAAAGTTATCAAAGGATTTTATAGTGATATCTCTACCAAATTGTTCTAAATCTAAAACGGAAATATCTTGGCATTTTCCTTCAATATAGTTGTAGATGAAATCATCTCTAAAACCAATTTTATCAGCATCTTTAGCTGTGTTTCCATAATAAACTTTTTTGATGTTTGCCCAAATAGTAGCAGAAAGGCACATTGGACATGGATAGCAAGATGTATAAAGTTCACAACCTGTTAAATCATGAGTACCTAAATTTTGACAAGCATCACGAATAGCTTCAACTTCAGCATGACAAGTTGGATCATGTTTTATAAGTACACGATTATGACCGCGACCTACGATTTTGCCATCTTTTACAATAACTGCACCGAAAGGACCACCTTCATTAGTTGTTAAATTACTATCAGCTTCTTGAGTTGCAATAAGCATAAATTCTTCTTTAGTCATAAAAAATCTCCTATTCATAATAAAATATATAGGAAAAAATAATGTTTTTATTTTTTGCCTATATAAATATAAATTAAAAGCAGTAAATATGCAATAATCTTTTGGTTTTTAATAGATATTTTTATTTTTAAATAGATAGATATGATTTCTTATGATAAAATAACTAAGGAATTTTTTATTTATTTATGAAAGCGAGGACAAAATGAAAAAGTTTTATGACGTAGAAGAAAAAGTGCCTTTGTTGCAAGGAATTCCACTTAGTTTACAACATTTGTTTGCTATGTTTGGTTCTACAGTGTTAGTTCCTTTTTTACTTCATGTAAATCCAGCAACAGCTTTATTTATGAATGGTATAGGTACAATTTTGTATTTAATCATTTGTAAAGGGAAATTACCTGCTTATTTAGGTTCTAGTTTTGCATTTATTTCTCCAGTTTTAGCAGTACTTGCTACTAGTGGACTTAGTTATGGCGATGCTCAAGGTGGATTTATAGCATTTGGTTTATCTTTTATTATTTTATCTTTTGTTGTGGGTAAATTAGGTACAGCTTGGATTGATATTATTTTGCCACCAGCTGCAATGGGTGCGGTAGTAGCAGTAATTGGTCTTGAGCTTGCACCACTTGCTTTGGATATGTCTGGTTTTATCAGTGATACAATGCAATCTCAAGGCATTCCAAATGAGCTTGCAATGATTACTTCTGTATTTACATTAGCTGTGGCAATTTTGGCTTCTGTAATTGGTAGAGGATTTTTAAGTGTAATTCCTGTATTAATTGGTGTAATTGCAGGATATATTATGGCTTTTTGTTTAGGTATTGTAGATTGGTCTGGTGTAGAAGCTGCTAGTTGGGTACAAGTACCAACTTTCTATGAACCAACTTTTAATATTCACGCTATCATGATTATTATGCCTGCATTGTTTGTAGTTTTTGCTGAACATATTGGACATGTTGTTGTTACAAGTAGTATTGTTGATAGAGATTTAATTAAAAATCCAGGACTTAATCGTTCTTTATTTGCTGATGGTGTTTCTAATGTTTTATCTGGTTTTGTAGGCTCAACTCCTAATACTACTTATGGCGAAAATATGGGCGTTATGGCTATTACTCGTGTTTATAGTGTGTGGGTAATTGGTGGAGCTGCTGTTTTTGCTATTCTTTTCTCTTTTATTGGTAAAATTGCTGCGATTATTCATGCTATTCCAGTACCAGTAATGGGCGGTATTTCTGTATTGTTATTTGGTGTTATCGCTTGTTCTGGTATACGTATGCTTATAGAGAAAAAAGTTGATTATACTAGTACGAAAAATATGATACTTACTGCCGTAACTATGATAAGTGGTCTTAGTGGAGCTGCTGTAAATATTGGTCCTGTACAATTAAAAGGTATGGGCCTTGCTGTTGTCTGTGGCATGATTCTCAGCTTATCGTTTTATGTTTTTGGTAAATTAGGTATAGCTAATAAAGAATAAAGCAAAATAAAAACTCATGGGTATTTTAATCCATGAGTTTTTATTTTTATAATTGTGCCCATTTTGTGCCCATGTGCTCAAATTATAATGAATATATTTTCTCTTTTTAATTTTTAAGAATATAGATTTCAATATGCTATATATTATAATCGTTTTAAATATATTTTGACGTACGTTAATAAGTACGATATACTATATTTGAGGTGATTATAATGATTACAGCTAATGCTTCAAATTTTAGAAAGAATCTTTATAATACTTTAGAACAAGTTGCTAAATATAATCAAGTAGCAACAATTAATACTAAAGATGGCGATGTGGTATTAATTAGTGCGGATGATTATAAAAATCTTATGGAAACAATGTATTTATCTGCTATACCTAATGTGCGAGAAGATTTATTAAAAGCTAAAACTGCATCTAATGAAGATTTTGTTTCAGAAGATGAGGTTGAATGGTAATTGTATAAGATAGAATATTATAAAAAAGCATTAAAAGACATTCCAAAGCTAAAAGCAAGTGGATTAGATAAAAAAGCTAAATTATTAATTGATTTAATAAAGGAAGATCCTTTTCAAAATCCACCACCATATGAAAAACTGTTAGGAGATCTAATGGGATACTATTCTAGAAGAATTAATATTCAACATAGATTAGTATATGAAGTATTAGAAGATGAAAAAGTTATACGTATAATTCGTATGTGGACGCATTATGAATAAAACCGTTGGTATTCTTACCAACGGTTTTGTTGTTTTATAAATTGATGTTGTAGAGTATTTTATATTTTTATCTTAGTAATATTTATTGAAAGATTTCATTATATAAAATGTTTACTAGGATACTATTCAAAGAAAATTAGACATCGAAAATAGTTTTACATAAATTAATGCCGGTTTTAGTTTTAAAAATTCTGTTTAATGCATTTTCTATAGCTTGTTTTGGGCAATTATCTTCATAAAGATTTACTAAGAAATCTGCTTCTATTAGGATTTGGTAATCTAAATCGTCAATATTATTGTAAGTATGATGATGAGCAATCAAGAAACATACTCTATCTATTACAGCAGTATCTACTTGGAGTTTTTCGAGTATTTCTCTAGCAGGAGCAGGGCCTTCTAATTCTTGATATTTGCCATTGCTACTGTTGTATTTTTGTTCAGCAATTTTTATGCCGATATCATGCATTAAACCAGCGATTTCTAAAATATACAATTTATCTGAAGGTAAGTTTTCTTGTTCAGCTATGAATTTTGCAAAGCTATGTACTTTAAGAAAATGTTGAATGCGTTTAGGGTCGCCCTGATAATAATTAATCATTTCTAGTAATACATTATTTATATTTGTCATAATAAAAGCCTCCTAAGTATAGTTTTGTTTCAGAAAATAGAAATCAAGAAAAATTTTAATTTTATTTTAATACAATTTTAATATGATATACAAGCATAATCAGTATAAATTTTGTATAATTATTTTTGTAGTGCAGGATTTTAAAAGGGTTTATTAGAATTTAATAAGTATAATAAAATATAGGAGAATAAAAATTATGTTTAGTTTTATTATGTTTTTAGCAGTTATAACGACTATTTTGGCTTTTATTGGGTTTGATATGATAACACATTTTAGTGATATTGTGAATTTGATAGGAGCGGTAGCTTTAGGTGTAGGCGTCTTTTTGACATTTAAACCAAATAAGAAAAAGCAGATTAGTTTAGATTTAGATGATAGTGAAAATAGTAAATTATTGCAGGAAAGTTATCAAAAAGCGTTAGAGGATTATAATTATATAAAAGGCTCATTGAAATATATTAGAGATAGTGAATTAAAAATGCATGTGCAAGATATGCAAAAGGTATCTTTGAATATTTTACAATATCTACAAAAACATCCAGAAAAAATTACTTTAGCTAGAAGATTTATCGATTATTATCAAGATACTGTGGCTGGTTTAATTGAAAAATATGTAGAAATAGAAAATACGCAGTTAAATACAGATAGTGTAAATGATATAAAGGAAAGAACAAAAAATACTTTATATGGATTGAGTAATGCTTATACAGAACAATTTGAAAAATTGATAAATGACCAGTTATTAGATATGGATGCGGAATTAAAGGTCATGGAAAATACAATAAAAGCAGATGGTTTTGATGTGAAAAAGCAAGACCGCACTCAAGAGATAAAATCTGGCTTTAGCTATAGACGTAAAAATTGTATGCATGATAAACCTATGCAGAGAATGCGTTGGCAATTAAAGCATTTACCAGAAAGATTTTTTGATAGTGATGAAGTTTTGCGTAAAAAATTAATTGCTGGAGGTCTAGGAATTTTATTTGGCGGTTTTGGCGCACATAAATTTTATTTAGGCAAAACTTTTATGGGAATTTTTTATTTATTATTTTCATGGACAGGCATACCTTTTATTGCGGGATTTATAGAAGGTATACGCTATTTATTTATGGATAAAGATGATTTTTATCGCAAATTTTTTGATAATATGAATAGAGGGTGAAACTTATGGCAGATATTAGTTTAGATGATTTAATCAAAGCAAAAACACAGACAATGGACAATAATGCTGATGCTCAAAATTGGCAAGTAATGACAAAAAAAGAAGAGATTGAGCAGGTTACAAAGCAAACAGAATCGATTTCACCGGAAGATAGAAAGCGTATTGATGAAATAAAAGAAAATATAGATTTGACGAATTCACAGACTTCTGTACAATATGGCATAAATGCACAACGAAATATAGCGGAGTTTTCAGATAGTATTTTGAATAATATTCGCAGTAAAGATAGTGGGCATGTTGGCGATTTATTAAGCAATTTAGTAGTAAAAGTAAAAGGTTTTGATGTAGATAGTAAAAACAGTGGCGGATTTATAAAGAAAATACCTATTTTAGGTTCATTAGTTGGCAGTGCTAAAAGTATGATGGCAGAATATGATAAATTATCTGTACAGATTGATAAGATACAAGGCGAATTAGATAAAGCCCGCATGAGCATGATGAAAGATATTGTGATGTTTGATACTATGTATCAACGAAATTTAGAGTATTTTAAAGAATTGCAGTTATATATTAAAGCTGGCGAAGAAAAAATCTTAGAATTGCAACAGCATACTATTCCTAAATTACGCATGGAAGCTGTAAATTCTCAAAATCAAATGGCAGTGCAAGTAGTCAGTGATTTTGAAAATGCTGTCAGCCGTTTTGAGAAAAAAGTTCATGATTTGAAATTGAGTAAAACAATAGCTATACAGACAGCACCACAGATACGCCTTATTCAAAATAATGATAAAGTTTTAGTTGACAAGGTACAAAGTGCTATTTATAATACTATTCCATTATGGAAAAGTCAGATTGTAATTGCGCTTGGTTTATCTAGACAGCAAAAAGTTTTACAGATGCAACGTGAAGTAACAGATACTACAAATGAATTATTACGACGTAATGCTGAAATGTTGAAACAAAATACAATAGAGACAGCACGTGAAACAGAACGTGGAATTGTAGATATCGAAACTGTAAAAAAAGTAAATGAAGATTTGATTTCTACTATTGAAGAAACTATTAAAATTCAAAAAGATGGACGTGAACGTCGTAAATTAGCAGAAGCTGAACTTGTACAAATTGAAGATAAATTAAAACAAACTTTATTGGCTCATCGTTGAAATATCATTAAATAAGCTATAAAAATATAAAAAGGATAATCCTAAAATAAGTGGATTATCCTTTTTGTTATCAATAAAAATAAAAAGCCATCAGCAAAATTAAATAAACTGATGGCTTTAATTTTATAAATTATTTATTTAATGTATCTTGACAGAAATTGATAAAAGATTGAGCAGCTTTGGAGATATATCTATCTTTTTTCCATGCAAGTCCAACATCTACAAATATAGGGTCTTCTATTGGTAATGTTTTAATATGTGGTGTATCTTGAACTACGAAGTCTAAGAGGAATGCCATACCAACATTACTGGAGATAAGACCTTTTATCGTTTCGATTTGGTTTGATTCTAAGATAATATTTGGTTGAATATTGTGTTCTTTGAGTTTTTGTTGAATTAAATTACGGATAAAAGAACCTTCTTTTAACATAATTAAATCAATATTGCTTACATCGCTCCAAGATAAAGAATCTTTTTGAGCAAGTGGGCTATCTTCAGGAACACAAGCTACTACTTGGTTAGTAGACATTGGCAATAACTGTAAACTAGGAGAAGCATTGGAGATGATGACAATACCAAAATCTAATTCATCACGTTCTAAGGATTCACGAATAGACATAGAGCCTTTTTCATAAAGATAAATATCTAAATGAGCGAATTTTTTCTGGAAACCAGAGAAAATTTTGGGGAAAAGATATGCTCCGATCATAGAAGGAATACCAATTTTGATAGTGCCTTTTTGAAGTTGTTTATAGTCATTAACTTCTAAAACGGCATCTTGAATATTACGCAAAGCAAGTTCAATGCGATTTAAAAATACAGCTCCTTCTGGTGTGAGTGATAATTGTTTTTGGCTACGTTCAAAAAGTTGTATGCCAAGTTCTGCTTCTAATTTTTTTATAGCAACTGTAATATTTGGTTGAGAAACAGAAAGCCGTTTGGCTGCTCTAGTAATATTTTTCAAACGGCTAGTCATTTGAAAGTATTCTAGTTGTTTAAGTTCCATATAATCCTCCTATTGAAAATATCTTATGTATAATAAATTTTATTAATTAACACATAGATATTATAGCATAAAAATAGCATATATCCAATATTTTATTTATTACAAATGTTTTTTGCCATAAGTTTTATCTATTATGTAAAAAATGTATAAAAAATATATAAAATTTTTAGAAATTTAAAGGAATAATAAGATACATATTTGTTTATATGAAAACAAGTGAAATACAAGTAAAATAAATAACAAATCATATTTTTGTTTTTTAGCATAGTGCAACAAAATAAAATAATGTTAATTACATAGCACTTGCATAGCACTTGTTTTTCTGTTTAGCCTTATAGTAATAGCACTTATTTTATGACGGTAGCACCTGATTTTAGCTATTATTAAATATCGAAAAAGTTAGATACATAAGCATCAAGCTTGTCATTTTGAATATCACTTTTAATGTGTGTGTAAGTATTAAAAGTAATTGATGGTAATGTATGCCCTACATATGTTGCAATAAAAGAAAGGCTTAACCCTTGTTGTTGAGCTAAAGTTATAAATATATGTCTGATTTTATGAGCGGTAATTTGGTAACCATTAGTTTTAAAGAAGTATGAAATTCCTGCTGAAATTAATGGAACAGTTGGAATACCGCCTTTTTTATTCATCAAAATATATTCATTGAATGGGTTGCTGTATTTTAATACTTCCTGCAATATATTTTTATTTACATATATAGTTCGGTTTGAAGCTAAAGTTTTAGCACCTGGTCTAACACAAGTCGTTCCATCTAAATCAACTGAAACAATCTTATTGATTGTTATAGTACTATTGTTTAAATCTATATCGTTTCTGGTTAAAGCAAGCACTTCACTTAAACGTAAACCGCAAGAAAAAATTAATAACAAAGTAGAATAAAACACACCATTTCTGGACAGTTTAGCAATCGTTAGTATTTTTCTTATTTCTTCAAACGTTGGAATAAGCACATTTTTATTAATGGTTCTACGTTTTAGTTTTGGTAAATATGGAACTCTTTCCATTTGACCATTTTCACAAGCGTATGTGAAAATTTGTTTAAGAGTAGAAATATATCCATTTATAGATTGAGGTTGATGTGTTTTAGCAAGCTCTTGCATGATATTTAATAAAGTCTTATCATTTACATCACACATCTTAAAATTGTTTATTTTTGCTATTTTATTTATTCTAAGCAGAATTAACCTATATGTTGATTCTGTTATTTCTAGCTTTCTTAGTTCAAGCCAATTTATCGCATAATCGTAAAAATAACTATTACAAGATGATAATGCTTGACTTTCTTTGTACCATTGTTGACATTCTTGTTTAGTACCTGTTTTGGAACGTCTTATTTGTTTACCATCTATACCTGCACCGATAGTAATTGTAACTTTCCATTTATTCGTTCCTAGTTTTTTCCAGCTTCCTTCGCCATTTCCTCTTTTTTGTTTTAAAGTTGTCAATATAAAATCCCCTTTCACATTCCTCCTTTCTTCGAGTATAACATAATTGTAGCTCTTAACAATAGATAAAATTTTTTTTAAAAAAAATAAAAAAAATACTTGCATGGAGCTAGAGTGATGTTAATATAGAGAATGTCGAAAGGCACAAAACAAAAAAATGTTAGGAGATGTGATAATTTGGAACAGAAAAATGACAAATTAAAAACTTATGCAGTAAAGGTATTTGAAGGCGAAGTTATGTATTCTGCTGTAAATGGTACTGTAAATGAATGGGAAGGGAAACCAACAGGATATGTACTTAATCTCAAAGTAACAAGCAAAGAAGTCGAAAAATTGAAAAAACTTGCCACTGAATTGATTGAAAACGCTAAAAAAGACACAGAATTTAAAAGTGCTAGTGGTACAAAAGTTTCAGCTAATCAGTGGTTACCTACAGATTTCTTAGTAAACAAGCTTATTAAAGAAAAAGATGGTGTCCAGTTTATTAATTGCAAAGCAAAACATGAACGTGAAAAAGATGGTGTTATTAATAGAGTATTTATTCCTGTTTACGACAAAGATAACCATAGACTAGCACCAGAAGAAGAACAAAATCTGCAATTAGCGTATGATGCTAAAATTGCAGTAAATCTTTACATGAGAGTTGTATTTACTAACCTTTATCAAGGTGTATCTATTAGATTGAAAGATATTCAACTTTTAGATGATGATTGCTTATTTAAAGGAGGAAATGGTGGCTCTCCATTTGAACCAGTAAAAGACGCTGATATTGATGAAGATGTACCAATCTAATGACTGAAAAAGAAAAACAGCAATTTATTAATGCTAAAAATAAGTCTTGGCTCGTTGCCAAAATAGTTATTCGCAAGAAAAAAAATAAAGTGTGGAATCTTACTGAACATCAAAGAATTTCTAACCAATTAAAGAAATATGAAAAAGAAGATATTGATACACTTTCTAAATTATACGAATACTTGGTTGAGGTTAATGAAATTAGTACAGATGCTTCTATTTTTAAATTAATAAAAGAAGCAAACGAATTTATGCAAGAAAAAGTACCAAAGAAAAAAATGGTGCAAATTCAACCAACCGATTTAATGAAATATTTATAAGGGGAATATATATGGTAATTACACAGTATGAAAACAAAAAAATGATTATTAGTCCGAAAAGTAAGAAGATTGCAACTTCTTGTGTTGAGATTATTTTATCTGCTGACAAAGGAAACAATATTTTGAAGCAAAATAAAAAAGCCCATAAAGTTTCCGATATTATTACTGGATTTAAGTTTGCTGAATTAGCACCAAAATCCACAGAATTAAAACAAAATAAGAAAAGAAAGCATAATAATAAATATGCTGGAGTAAATTGAATAAGGTTATAGGTGTAATAAGTTTAACCAGTTTAGTATTATTGGGTGGTTGTGGTCAAAATCCACAGCCCTCTAATATTACTACTATCCACCATGAAAATAAATATGTGAATTTGTGTGATATTGAAGATGAATTAATTAGTGAATTGGAAAAAGAATATTATAGACAAGAAGCACTAAAACCAAAATATCGTACAGAAGAAGCAATAATTACTTATTACACTGCTGCTGATGACGAATGTGGAAAGAATGATGGAATAACCGCTTCTGGTACAGTTGCTACAGAAGGAAGAACTGTTGCTTCCGACCATTTACCTTTAGGGACTGTTGTTGAAATAGATGGTGTGCAATATGTAGTAGAAGATAGGTTTGGTGGTGGATATAATAACAAAATTGATGTATTTGTAAATGACAAACATACTGCCTATAAATTAGGCAAAAGAAAGGTTAAAGTGAAAATTTATGAATGAAGATAATTTGAATTTAGCATTGTTAAATAATGATTTATGGAATGAAAATTTAATGCTAAAAAAAGAAAATGATGAATTAAGACGAATGAATAACGCTCTTTCAGTCGTTGGTAGAGAAAAATCTCCTATATTAGGAATGTATATAAAACTAATGCAAGAAAATACTGAGTTAAAAGGTGAAATTGATAAGTATAAAAAGCAAATAAAAAACAATAAAAAGAATATAAACCTAAAAATGAAAAGAAATGCGAAGAAACATGGACGATATATAGAATTTTTAACATCAGATGGAAGTACTGTATATAAATATATTACAAAAAAAATATCAAGGTGAATAAATGAGTGTTGTTGATGTATTAAGGCAAAAGCCTATGGTTGAATACATTCCTGAAGCTATAAGAAAAAGTGATGGAACTTATCGTTGTTGTTGTCCTGTACATGGTGGCGATAACGAAACATCATTTGCCATTTTTGATGATAATAAGTTTTATTGTTTTGCTTGCCATGCTAGTGGAGATATTATTAACTATAAAATGGAAAAAGATAATATCCCATTTGCTATTGCAGTAAAAGAATTGGCGAATGATTTTTCTTTACCTTTAGATGATGATTATATTCAAGAACAAAATTTGGTTGATAAAAAAGAACTTCAATCAAAAGCATACGAAAATAAAGTAGATAGTGTTATTGAGTATTTAATGCAAAGTAGAGGTCTTAGAGAGGAAACTGTCAAAAAATTCAGACTAGGATACAGCGAAAAATCTAAAGCTGTTACAATTCCTATGTTTGATGAATATGGTAGATTAGTTTGTTTTGGCTACCGATATTTTGAGAATAAAGTTAAATATAAAAATGGAAAAAATAACCCACCACTGTTTGAAAAAGGAAAATATCTGTATGGTATTAACTTTGCAATAGAAAGATTAAAACAAAGTGATACCTTATATGTGTGCGAAGGGTATTTTGATATGATATCTGCTGATGAACAAGGATTAGCTTGTGTTGCTTATTGTGGTATTACTTTAACTGCTGACCACGTTAAATTAATAAAACAAATTATTGGTAGACGTGAAATAAAAATAGTTCTAGTACCAGACAATGACAATAGAGCAGATAAATTTATTAATAGAGCTAAAGAATTATTTAGAACTCATGCTTCTAATTTGCTGGTAGAAGTAATGCAAATAGAAGATGGATACAAGGATTTAAATGAACTCCATGTCGCTAAAAAAAGTATTAGTGAACAAGTAGTAAAAGATATCAATTTCTTTTTAGCTGAATTTATCCTTAAACAAAATAAAGAACTTGATATTCAGAAAAAGAAAATTATGGAACTTGTATCTACTGTTAAAGACCCTTTAGTTAAATTATCTATTGCAGAATATTTATCTACACAATGGAAAAAACCATTAGATGTCATTAAAGAATTTTTATCTGTAAAAGAAGAAAGCATTGATGAAGTTTTAAATGAATTTTCTTCCCTAGCTAATGCTACTTCTAGCTTAATTACTGAAGAAAATAATGAACTAAATACAGGTTATGAAGAGCTTGATGATGCAATTAATCTTTATAAAAAACAGATTACTACTATTGCTGCACCTTCAAATACAGGTAAAACAGACTTTTTAATAGAATTATTGCTGAACTTAAGCATAGTTCAACAAAAAAGAATTTTATTTTTCTCTCTTGAAATGTCTAAAGAGGACGTGTCTGAAATAATTCTTGCAAAATTGCTTCAGCAACCTAGATGGAAAATAAAACAATTTATATTAGAACACCCTTTAGAAGCTAATAATTATATAAATAAAATAGGAACTAGATTACAAATAAATGACAAAGTATTATCTTTAGCTGATATTGATGAACGTATAAAAATCGCTAAAACTAATATTTTTGTAGATGAACCGCTAGATATAGTTGCTATTGACCATTTTGGTTTGTTGAGAAACAATACTACAGTTGAACAACAATCTAAAAATGCAGATGGATTAATACCTCTTGCTAAAAATCATAATGTTTGTTTGATTATATTAGCTCAATTAAATAAAGCTTCTCAGGTTATTGAAAAAGGGCGAATTAGAGAACCTATGCAAACAGACATTTCTGGTAGTGCTTCTTTAGGCAATGCGTCTACAACTATTTTAGGTTTATGGCGACCAGAAAAGACTCCAGGAATGAGTGAGATTTCTAAAGAAAATTGGAAAAATATAACAAGACTTAAAATTTTAAAACATAGAAAATTAAAAAGGGACAAGTTATATTTTCAATTAACTTATAACACCGATACAAGCAGATTGGTGATGTTAAAAGAACAAGAAGAAAGAAGTGAATTAGACTGAAAAATAAAGCACATGATGTATATGTAACACTAGGGGCGTCTAATCATAGTGAAGGCGAAAGAGAAGTCAATGACTATTATGCAACTGAACCAAAAGCAGTTGAACTGTTGCTCGAAAAAGAAACTTTTACTAAAGCTGTATTAGAACCTGCCTGTGGTGGAGGACATATTTCCGAAGTACTACAAAAACATGGTTATAATGTATCTAGTTTCGACCTTGTTGATAGAGGTTATGGAAAAGTACAAGATTTTTTTAATATAAAACATAGTGATATGGATATTGTTACTAATCCATCTTATAAAATAGCTTTGCCATTTCTAAAACACGCATTGGATATTATTCCGAATGGTAATAAAGTAGCGTTGTTTTTAAGAGTTTTATTTTTAGAAGGAAAAGAACGAGGACGCTTTTTTAAAGAAAATCCACCGAAGAAAATTTATGTTGCAAGCGGTAGACTGTCTTGTGCTAAAAATGGTGATTTTGAAAAATATAGAAAATCAAATGCTCAAGCGTATGCTTGGTTCGTTTGGGAAAAAGGTTTTAAAGGTGAGCCAACTGTAGATTGGATTAATTTATAAAGGAGAAAAAATATGATTAAATGTAAATTAATTAGTCATACCCCTGAGCCAGAAAAAGTCGTATCTATTGCTGCTAAACTTTGTTACAGTAAAAGTGATGTAGATGGCTTAATAACAGGGGTATTAACAGGAAATGATGCCGAAAAATTTATTGATAAATTAAAAGGAATGGGACACGAATCACCACTAGAACACGTTTCTTTTACGTTTGCTATTGAAGGTGTTTCTCGTACACTTACCCATCAATTAGTAAGACACAGAATTGCATCATATTCTCAAAAATCTCAACGTTATGTGAGTGAAAATGATTTTGAATATATTGTTCCACCATCAATCGCTAGAGATAGTCAAGCTAAAGAAAAATTTGAGAATTTAATGTGTACAATTCGTCAAGCTTATAACGAATTAGCAAGTATGGATATTCCTAAAGAAGATGCTAGATATGTACTTCCTAATGCAACAGAAACAAAAATTATTGTTACCATGAACGCACGTTCATTATTTAACTTCTTTTCACTTCGTTGCTGTACTCATGCTCAATGGGAAATTCGTCAACTGGCTAATTTAATGCTTGCTGAAGTACAAAAAGTTGCACCTATTTTATTTAAAAATGCAGGTGCTAGTTGTAAAAAAGGATATTGCCCAGAAGGGGAAAGGTCTTGTGGATTAGCTCCTACTTTATCATTTTTACTAGATAATTATGACATTTATGTTAAACCATTATTGGATTAAATGAGGTATTAAAATATTAAAATTGGAGAGTGATAATTATAAGCGATATTCAATTATATAATGGTGATTGCTTAGAAATAATGGATCAATTAATAAAAAAAAATCAAAAAATACAATCTATTATTGTTGATCCACCTTACGGAACTATAAAAGGAATAAAAAATGTTAATCATGGATTAAGTGGTAAGACAGAATGGGATAATAAAATTGATATACAAGCTATGTTTGATAAATGCGAAAAATTATTAATTGAGCAAGGCTCATTAATAATTTTCGCTCAAGATCCATTTACAACAGAATTAATATGTAATAGTAAAAAACAATATAATATTAATTTTTGTTATAGATATATATATGAAAAAAAACACCATGCCAATAGTTTGATGGCAAAAAAAGCACCACTCAACTATTTTGAAGATGTTTTAGTTTTTAGAAGAAAATATGATATTTATAATGAAAACCCATTAAGAGCATATTTTGAAAAAATATTAAATTGTATTGGTAAATCACTTCATCAAATTAATTTAGATATAGGAAATAGAAGTGTTGAGCATAGTTTTTATATAAAATCACATCAATTTAAATTATGTTCAAAAAAAAGTTATGATAAATTATGCTCTTTATATAATTTAAAACAACAGGCTTGGTTTAAAAATTATAATGAAATACAAAAACTAAACATAAAACCCATATTTAATTTACCAAATAATAAAAAATATAAATCTAATATATTAAAATATACAATCTCTAATAAAGAGAAAGGGTTTCACCCAACACAAAAACCTGTATTATTATTAGAAGATTTAATTAAAACATATACAAATGAAGGAGATTATGTGTTGGATTTTGCAATGGGCAGTGGTTCGACAGGTGTTGCTTGTAAAAACTTAAATCGCAACTTTATAGGCATTGAATTAGATAAAAATTATTTTAATATTGCGAAACAAAGAATTAGAGAGTGATAATTATAGAAAATAAAATTGAACGTGGTAAATCCACGACTGGTAAAATTACTCACTTAAGTGCATCCACGATTATGAGTATGAAAACTTGTGGCAGACAAGTTTATTTCAGAAAAATATTAGGTATGGAAAATAATACACAATATTCAAAAACAATCTTTGGTTTAGCAATCCATTCTGCTTTAGAATATTGGGGAAAATGTAAAATTGAGAATAAACCTGTTATTTTAAAAGAAGTGATTGATGAATTTAACGAATATTTCGACAATCATTATAAAGAAATAACTGTTTGGGGAACTGATACCTATGAACAACTTAGAGAGCAAGGAGCAGTTGCATTAGATTTATTCTTTAAAACATTTAAAGATATTAAACCAGCTAAAGTAGAATGTCAATTTTTAATTGATAGAGGGGAAAATAAGCTTCCTGTATTGGGATATATTGACCTTCTAACCGAAGATGATTGCATTTACGATTATAAGCTTGGTAAACGTGCTACCACTGCAAAATATATTGGAAACATGAGTATCTACGCATGGCACTATTTGCTTGAAACAGGAGCTTTCCCAAAAGAAGTAGCTACTATTGCTGTTAAATGGAGAACAAAAAACAAACAAGATTATGTAGCAGGTTGGGAAAAACATATTATTCCTGTAGACATGAATTATATTAAATACATTGAGAGTGAATGTAATGACACTGAAAAAATGATTGACGCAAATGTGTTTAATCGAGCTGAAGCTGGCTGTGGTTTATGTAAAAATTGCGGTTATCGTGAAGAATGTGGAGTGGTAATTTTATAATGGGAAGCATATTACTTGTATTTATATTAATAATCTTGGGTATATGTTTTTGTAATAGACATAAGGAGTAAAAAATGAAACTAAAAAAACATTCAAAAAAAGTTATGGCAATTATAATGTCAGTCATGATTGGTTCTACAGCTTTAACAGGCTGTGGAAACCAACCTGAAGTTACTGAAACAGCCAATGGAAATGTAGTTGTAACAACTCATGAATCTAGTTTTTTTGATACCATGATGGGTGCTGTAGCTGGTACAATGCTTGGCAATATGATTGGCAATGCTATTTGGGGAAGCAGTTTTTCTGAAAAATATAACTCTAGTAGTACAAAAAGTAACACTTCTACAAAAACTACTACTAAAGAAACTAAACCAGATACAAAAAATAATGTAAAAGATGTAAAAAATAATGTTGCACCAACAGAAAAGAAAGAAGAAAAAAGCAGTTCTTCTACTGTTGCTCCTGTACCTAAAGCAAGCAATGGAGCAACAAATATTACAACACCAAAATCTACAACACCTAGTATTGGTACAAATAAAAGTGTATCTACAGGAAAAACAGGAATTGGCAGTGCAGGTGCAAGAGGAGGAGCAAGTAGCTAATGAAACTAGGAATGAATATACCTTTTAAAACACAAGCAAAAACAGAAGTAAAAGTTGATAAAAATAATTGGGTTGATGATATTGATAGAGATATTATCCCTTATATTAAAGAACCAGAATGGAAATGTAGTTATCCAACTAAAACAGCAATTTCTATTTCAAAAGAAGAAAAAGAAATTGTTGAACATCAAGCGAGAGTTATATTTAATGCCATGAATAAAACAGTTAAATGTGTTCGCAATTTACCAGAATTTGAAAAGTTTAACTTTATTGCTTCTAAATTTGATTGCACTGCACATTTGGCTCGTATGGATTTTGTAAAAGATGTATTTAATAATTTTAAATTAGTTGAAATTAATGCAGATACCCCATGTGCGATTCCAGAATCATTTTATGGGAATTTTATATATACAAAAGATGAAGAATCCAAACAATATATAAATGGTGAATTAGCACAAGTGTTTGCTCGATTAAGTACAAATAATGATGACTTTTTTGTATTTGCAGCTAATAAAGAATATCAAGAAGATTGGTATAATGCTAAATACTTACATGAGAACTTAAAACGTTATTTTCCTGAATTAAAATCAGAACTTGTTTCTTTAAGCGATTTAGAAATATTTGATGATGGTGTGTATTTTTCTGGTAAAAAAATAGATATTCTTTATCGTTTGCACCCTGTAGAAATGCTTATGGAAGATGTATCTGATGACGGATATCCAGTAGGTAGAAAGCTTATAGAATTGCATAATGAAGGTAAAGTGGTTTTAGTAAATTCTCCTGAAGCAATTATTATGCAAGATAAAAGATTATTTGCAATAATGACAAATTTTGATAATCGCTTTGGATTTTATACAAGAGAAGAACTGTTAGCTATATATCGTATGATACCACTTACTTCAACAGATAAAAGATTAAATTTATCTGAAAAAGTTATTGCTAAACCTATTTATGGTAGAGAAGGTTATGGTATTTCTGTTTTTAATAAGTTTGAAGCTCATACTATAGAGGATAAAGATGAGGAATATATATATCAAAACTTTATTGAACAACCAACAGTTGAAGCAGAAACAGTTGAAGGCGATAAATTAACTGGATATGTAACATATAGTGTGTTTCTTTTAAATGGTGAGCCTACAGCATGGTATGCACGATTTAGTCCAAAAGAAATTTGTGATGAAGAAGCATTATGGATTCCTATTGAGTTTAAATAAAGGTGAGTATTATGAAACAAACACAGTTTTATATAGTGAACGTTAAAGTAAAAGAAGGATTTATTATTGATGGCAATAAAAATCGCTTATACGAAAAAGGTGATGTGTTTAGCTATCGAACAGGTCGCAAACCTAAAATAACTAATGGATTTCTAATTGAATTTCCTGATAAACACATTGTCTTTGTTGATGAAAACGATTGTTTAAAAAGAACTATAGATAAGACAAAGGAACATGGTACGTTTTTACCAGCACTTGCATTTAATAAAGAAGGTTCTTCATTTTGGAATTATTTAGATAAACTAGGGGAGGAAAGCTCAAATTGAAAGAAAAATATTATGTACCTGCTAATGCTATTGTAGAAGCTAAACAAGTTGAAGAAAGAACTGAAGTGAAAACACCTAATGGCGTCATGACTGCTAATGTAGGTGATTGGATTTTGATTGATAGCAATAAAAAACACTCTATAATTAGCAATGAAATTTTTCAAGAGCTATATTATGTTGCTCAAGTGAGAGCTAAAGAAGAAAATAAAATTAAAAAAATGTTAAAAATGATTAAGGGGTAACAATATGAAACAAAATGAACACGAAAAACTCACAATTAGAGTAAATGGCAAATATGTAGAAGTTGAAGATATGAATGGTATTACAGCAACAGCAAAATGCAATCCTGTTGATAAATTTAATATTCACGTTGGAATTGGTATTGCATTGCAAAGATTAGAAAATGAACAAATAAAACAACAAAAAAAAGACGAACGAAAATGTTTTAGACCTTTTGTATGTGGGAACTGTTTCTCACCTCATGACTTAAATGAATTTGAAGGTTATATCGGTGATAAAACTGATTTAAAAGATAAATTTGGTGAAGAATTATTAGTAGGAGATACAATTAAAGTTAAATATAAAAATAGTTGTTATCATGCACATTATTCTACGATATGCAAAAGAGGAATAAAAACAAGTGTAATGGGTTTTGGTTCTGATTTTGTTAGAGATGACCTAATTATTATAAAAATACCACGTCAAAAGAAAACAGAATGGTGTACTTTAATTGAAACATATGACGAAATGGAAGGTAAAAATGGATATTTTAATTGATTTTATGATTAATCTTGTAATTATTTCGGGCTGTGTATGTTTAATAGGTTTATTTATGTCAGTAATGGTGCAGTCTATAAAAGATATGTTTAGACATTAATTTAAGGAGAAAAAAATGGAAATATTAGAATTTGCTTTTGTAGCAAGTGGGGTTGTATTTTGTGTTTGTGCAGCAGTATTTTTGCTTGGTCTTACATCATGGTTTATTAAAGAATTAATTAAAGATTTTTTTTGATAGCGAGGTGAAACAATGGAAGAACATTATGATGAACATTACAAAAGTGAGCATCAACCAATAGAAGTTATGCAAGCTAATATGACTAATGATGAGCTTATAGGTTTTTTAAGAGGTAATATTATTAAATATGCACTTCGATTTGGCAGAAAAGATGATACACAAAAAGAAGCTGCTAAAATAAAACGATATGCAGAATGGTTAGTAGTAGCTGTAAATGGTGAAACAATAAATCCTAGAGAATAAGGAGTGATGTGAATGGAAGAAACTAAATATTATGTATTTGATTGTGATACAGATTTATATAAGTTATCTCAAAAAATAAACAATATATTTAAAACAATTCAAGGAGAAAACCCTACTATTATTTGTATTAAACATGGATATGCAGATATGATTGTTTATGGTGATTGTTCTTGTTGTTTATTTCCTCATAATGAAATTTCTATTGCCTGTGGTGCTAATGACATCACTTTTAATACAACAAATAAAATTTTAAAGTTAGAAATAAACAAAGATATCTCAATGTATAGTAATATTTATAATGTAAAAATTGAGATTATTGATAAGGGGTAATAGGTTGAAAGAACCTGTTACTCCTACAAAGGAGATGTTGGGTAGAGAGCTACAATTAATATTGCCAATAGGAAAGTCTGTAAACCATTGTTATATAACCACTAGAAATGGAATAAAAATATTGAATAAAGAAGCTAAACAGTGGTTTAAAACAGTAGAACAGATTATAAAACAAGAAGTTTTTATTCAAGGTTGGACTAAAACAGAATTAACAAAGATTGTTGCAGAAGCTAAAGTTTATTGGAAAGATTATAGGACAAGAGATACAAATAATCTGGATAAAAATTTATGTGATGCACTAGAAGGAATTGTTTTAGATAATGACTGTTATTTGCTTATAAGATGGATTGATTGGGAAGTGGATAAAAACAATCCTCGAATAGAGTTAAAAATAAGAGTTTTTAATCCTGAAAAAGATAAATGGATTTTTTTAACAAAACCTCTTGCAAAGAGCTAGAGTGATGTTAATATAGAGAATGTAGCGGAGAGAAAAAAGAAAGAAGGTTGATAATTATTAATAAAAAATGGCATGAAAATATGGTATCTAAAGAAATATTGAAAAGAAAATATTTCAAAGAAAATGAAGATTTTGAAGGTTTTGTAAATAGGGTATGCAGTATATTTTCCAGAAACCAAGATGAAATCAAGCAGGCTTTAATTAATGGAGATTTTTTCCCTGCTGGTAGAATTTTAAATTCTGCTGGATTGGAAAAAAACAATATTAGTGCAACACCAATGAATTGCTATGTACTACCTTCACCAGAAGATAATATTGAAAGTATTTATAAAACACAAGCTGAAATGGCTAAAACATTTAGTCGAGGTGGTGGCTGTGGAATAAATATTTCCAATTTGCGACCAAAAGATGCTAAAGTAAATAACACCGCTAAAACAACTAGCGGAGCAACAAGCTTCTTGGAATTGTTTAATACAACGGGAAGTGTAATTGGTCAAAACGGTAGACGTAAACTACATTGTGTTATTCTTTGAAAATGATAGAGTAGGAGAATTTGTTAGTGGATAAAAAGGTATTAAAAGAGTTATTAGAAAAAGGAAAAACACATAGAGAGATAGCTAAAATAACAGGTTTTAGTAAAAGTAATGTGGGCTATTGGATATTGAAATATAATTTAAATAAAATTAGTTGCAATTCTAAAAATGAAATTTTGCCAACTAATTTTTTATCACCAATAGACACAAAAGAGAAAGCATATCTTGTGGGCTTTATTCTAGGTGATGGATATATTTCTGATGAAGAACATGTTGAAATAACTCAAGCTATAGCAAACGAAGAAGTTATTAAGTTCTTATCTGAAGTTGTAAATGGGAAAGTTAAAGAAAATAGGATTTTTGACAGAAAGAAAAGACTTTTTCCTAATGTTAGTGTAACCAAGAAAATACCTAAAATAAAAATGGTATTAGGCGGTAGATTAAAAACTGAAAGACATTTTCCACGAGTTAAAGCTGAACTGATGCCTTATTTAGTGAGAGGCTTGTTTGACGCTGATGGGTGTTTTTCTTATGGTATTCGTAAAGATAGAAATAGGTTATGGGTTTGTATAAGCTTTACTCACCATTTGAAATGTTTAACAGGATTGCAAAAGTTTTTGTTAGATAAATTAAATATAGCAACTACTGTTAGAATGAAGAGTAAAGAAAACTGTTACATCTTAGAGTTTAGCTCAAGGAAAAACGTCTTTGACTTTCTATGTTGGTTATATCAAGATGAATCTTTTATTCCACTAAAATATAAATACAATAAATTTAATGCTGTGCGTCTTGAATTGGAAGAATTCGGTGAAAACTGTAAAAGGTCAATACCGAGCCGAGCTATTGAACATAACAAGTCAATAGAAGGTGTAGAGACTAGAAGTTGAGGATAACAATAAGACTTCAATAGTATCCAAGCAAAATATTTTGTAAGATATAGTCCAAAATGGCAGCAATTATGATTGGGTTAGATTGTTCACACCCTGATATTGAAGAATTTCTTCATATTAAGGAAACCAATCATAAATTAGAGCATATGAATATTTCTATTTTATTTACAAATGAGTTTATGCAAGCTGTAGTAGATGGAAAAGATTATACTTGTTCATTTTTTGTTCCAGAAACAGGGGAACACATAGAAAAAACAATTAATGCCAGAGAATTTTTCAAAAGATTTTGTAAAGTTAATTGGGACTATGGCGACCCAGGGGCAATGTTTATTGATACTATTAGAAATAATAACTTGCTATCTGGCTATGATGATTATAAAATTGAAATTTCTAATCCTTGTAGTGAATTTCTTGGTAGTGCATATACAGCTTGTTGTTTAGGTTCTATTAACCTTTATAATTGTGTGGATAATAAATTTTCTCCAAACGCTGAATTTAATTTTGAAAAATTTAATAACTTAATCGATATTGGAGTAGATGCTTTAAACCAAGTTTTAGATTATGGCAGGGATAAACAGCCATTAGAAGCAAATAAAAAAGCCATTGATGATTGGCGAAATATTGGGTTAGGATTCTTTGGCTTAGCAGATGCTTTAATTGCTCTAGGTATTAGATATGGTTCACAAGATGCACAAGAATTATTGTATTCAATAGCTCAAATAATGATGATGAAAGCACTAGATTATAGTGCCACTTTAGCACAAACATATGGGACTTTTGGAAAGTATGACTGGGGAAAAACAAAGAAATCAAAAATGTTTAAAATTTTAAAAGGTGCTTTGATGTATAAAGGTCTATATGAATACATTGAAGAAAATGGTCTTGCTAATGGTTCTTTAATTAGCATTGCACCAACAGGAACAATTTCTTTATTAGCTGGTGGTTTTTCTGGTGGAATTGAGCCAATGTTTAAAGTATCTTATGAACGAACTACTCATTCATTAGAAGGAAAAGGTGAAACCTTTAGAGTATTCCCAACTTCTATTAAAGAGTTATTAGAATATCATAATTTACCGCTAACGCTTACAAATGAGGAAATTAAAAAGAAATTTCCTTACATTGTAGAAGCAGATGAAATTCCTTACTCAGAAAGAATAGAAATGCAACGTTCTGTGCAAGATAATATTGATAATGCTATTAGTTCTACAATTAATTTGCCTGAAAGTGCCACACCAGAAGATATTTTTAATATCTATATGATGGCATGGGAAGCAGGATTAAAAGGAATTACAGTATTTAGAGATGGCTGTATGCGTTTATCCATATTAAACCCTAAGAAAAAATCAGAAGATTTTGATAATAATTTTGGAGAAATTGTGCCTATGAAAAGAGAAACAAATGGTAGCCTACCATCACTAACTTATAAAAAACAATCTGCTTGCTCTAAATTGTACCCTACAATTACTTTTAAAGATGACAAACCTTTTGAAGTATTTGCAAGTGTTACAGGTGGTTGTAGTGCTAATATTGCAACAATAGTTCGTTTATCTTCACTGGCTTTACGTTGTGGAGTTAAACCAGAAAAATTAATAGAAGAACTAAAAGAACAAAAATGCCCTGCTTGCAAAACATTAAGAGGACAAGGCAGAAAAAATATTTCTCTCTCCTGCGGTAATGCTATTACTGAAAGTTTACAAGAAGCTATTGCTGAATTTAATGGTGATTTTAAAGAAAAAACAAATATTAAGCAACCTAAACAAACAGTTGAAGTACACGAAGAAAGAGTACGTAAAAAATGCCCTGAATGTGGTGCTGAAATTCGTGCTGAAGGAAACTGTATTTCTTGTACTCAATGCTCATGGAGTAAGTGTGAATAAAAATAGGGGAGCAAATCTCCCCTATAAATAAATAAGGAGTGATATATTTTGTGGTTAAAACATTTAAAAACTGAAGTAGATGTTGATGATAAAGTAATGTTTTATGTTGGTATTGTAACTAAATATTTAAAAAGAGGAACTATCACAGGCTTTAAAAAAGGATATGTTCAGATTAGAGGGGAAAATGGTTATCCTTACCCTTATGTATTACCTGAAGATATTACAATGCTTTTAACGGAAAATAGTAATAACCGTTATCAAGAAAATTATACATCATCTTTTTATGATGATTCTTATGATGATGATTACTATAATAACAGCCCATGTGTTAATGCTTATGATGATAACTATGATTGTAATATAGATAATGATGACTCTTATAGTTCTAGTAACTATGACAATTATAGTAGTTCTAATGATTCTAGTTTTGACTGCTCTAGCAGCAATGATTGGTAAGGAGAATGTAAATGAAAAATTTTGTATCAGATATTTTATTATTATTGACTTTGGCTATCGGAATTGTATTGTATATTCCGTTAATAATTATTGCAGTAGCTTTTGCTGTACCTCTTATGTTTTTGTTTGGAATTGCGTTATTACTCAATCCCTAAACAAAGAGAAAAAATTAATATTCATTTAAAACTCAAAGAAGGACAGCAATGATTTATATATGTATATTATTTGGAATTTATCTGTTTATATTTGCATTATGTAAAACATCAAAAAGAGCAGATGAAAGAATTAAAGAAATGAATAGAGGTAGTGATGAGGATAGTAACAATCAAAGGAGAGATATATAGCATGAAGATGGATAAAATAGCTAATAGTAAAAATGATGAATTTTATACGCCCAAATATGCAGTTAAACCAATAACAAAATACTTGAAAGCAAATTCTATTATTTGGTGTCCGTTTGACACTAAAGAATCGTACTTTGTTAAAATTTTTAAAGAAAAAGGTTTTAAAGTAATATATTCACATATTAATGATGGTGTAGATTTCTTTAATTGTACTGTTCCAGATTGCGATTATATTGTTTCTAACCCACCTTATTCAATTAAAACAGATATATTTGATAAGTTATTTAAAATAGGTAAACCATTTGCAATGCTTGTAGGTGTAGTCGGGCTGTTTGAGAGTCAAAAAAAGATTTAATTTGTTTAAAAATAACAAATTTGAAATCATGTATTTAAATAAAAGAGTATCTTATTTTACCGATTATACAGATGAAAAACCTAAATTAAATCCACCGTTCTCAAGTGTCTATTTATGTAGTGGAATTTTGCCTAATACTATTATGTTTGAAGAAATAGATAAAAAACAATACCATTAATTAAGGAGATTTGTATGAGAAAATTTGAAAGAATTAAAAGAAGTGTAGCAGACTTGCCACAAAGAGCAACAGAAAAATCTGCTGGATATGACATCAAAGCATATGGAGCAACTATAATTAATCCTATGGAATGTAAAAACATTCCTACAGGATTAAAAGTTAAACTAAATAAAGATGAATACTTACAATTAGTCGCAAGAAGCTCTTTATATAAAAAATATAATTGCATCATTCCAAGTGGTTTTGGAGTGATTGACTCTGATTACTATAATAACACAGGCAATGAAGGTCATTTTATGATACCTTTACTTAATTTATCTAATACACCAGTTCTTATCCCATTTGGTGAACGCATTGCACAAGGAATTTTTGTAAAATATTTAAAAACTGATGATGATGTTCCTGTTTTACAAGTCCGCAAAGGAGGGTTTGGTTCTACAGACGTATGATGTATCATTATTTTCTAGTTGATTATAACAACGAAGGGTATATGTATAGAGTTGGAATTATGAGTGAGAAAGAGAACCCAATTCCAGAAATTATGGATTACTTAAAACAAAATTCTAAAGACGTTCTATACGAAACTTCTACAAAAGAAGTAAAAGAAGAATACTTAAAAACAACAAGAACAATCCCATGTGGTAAAATTTTCTGTACTAAATTTTTATTTGATAAATGTATTAAAGTTAGTAAAGACCATTGGAGTTCAAAATTAAGACAAGATTTAATGAGTAAACAAGATGGGAAGGTGCATTTATCATAAATAGTATAGAAAGATTAATTGCTGATTTTGCAGAAGGGAAACTTGATGTATTTGCTTTGCAAACAAAATTAAATAATGATATGCAAAGTTTAAATAGAAACCAAGATGCTAGACAAGAAAGATTAATAAATAAACTTAGTCAAGATTACTGCACTATGCGTTCACCAGAAGAAATATTATGTGAAAAAGAGAGGATGCAAGATGTTATAAATGTTTTGCACAGAATAAAACATAATATACCTCAAGAATTATGGTGGATAATGGTACAAATAGCTGTAAAGAAAAGAACTCAAACACAAGTGGCAGCAGAATTAAATGTTACACAGTCTGCTGTATGTAAAAAAATAAAAAAAGCTGTTGGTTTGGTATCAAGAATTATAACTATACAAGAATATAATGAATGTTTTAGATACTGATTATATTATAATCCGCTAAAATATAACAGAATATTCATTCAATTAAAAGGAGATTGATTTCTATTGTTGATAAATAATATTATTAATCATACGAAAAATATAGTAGAACATAAAAAATGGGTGTTCCATTATGCCTGTAAAACAGGAATACCAATTCAAGGATTAATGCACGATTTAAGTAAATTCTCACCAACAGAATTTATTGAAGCTATTCAATATTATAAAGAAGGAATAAGTCCTTTAAAAGAAAGTAAGAGAGTCAATGGATATTCATTAGCTAAATTACATCATTGCCATCATAATAAGCATCATTATGAATATTGGCAAGATGAATTTGATAAAGGCGGAAAACCACTAATAATGCCATTTAACTATGCTTTAGAATTAATTTGTGATTATTTGGCTGCTGGTAGAATTTATTTTAAAGATGATTTTAGCTATAAAGTTGAATATAAATGGTTTTTAGAACATAAATATAATAATAAATATATAGCCATGCATCCATTGATTTTAGAGTTTTTAAAAGAAATGTTTAGTCTTATGGCTGAATACAACTCTAGTAAAATTTTAACCGACCATCATTTTGTAAAAAGATTATATACATCAATCGTTAATAACATAGGAGAGCAATAACCTATTGAAATATATGGGTAGCAAAGCTAAGATAGCAAAATATATTATCCCAATTATGGAAAAAGAAAGAAAACCTAATATGACATGGGTTGAGCCTTTTGTGGGTGGAGCAAATGTTATAGATAAAGTAAAAGGGAAAAGAATTGGTGGCGATAATAATAAATATCTTATAGCTTTATGGCAAGCTCTCCAGCAAGGATATAATCCATCAATTAATATATCTAAAGAGGAAGCTACATTTTGCAGATTAAATAAAGACAAATTTCCTGATGAATATGTAGGTTGGGTAGGAATAGGAGTTTGTTCTTTTAGAGGTAAATTTTTTGGTGGATATGTAGGTGGAAACCTTGAAAGAAATTATATTTTAGAAGCGTATAAAAATATAACAAGACAAGCAGAAAAGATAAAAGATGTTGAGTTTGTTTATTCAGATTATAAAAACTTAAACATTCCATCAAATAGTTTAATTTATTGTGATCCACCATATGCTTCAGCAACTAAATATACAACAGGTGATTTTAACCATGATGAGTTTTGGCAATGGTGTAGAGAAAAACATAAAGAGGGACATCTTGTTTTTGTTAGTGAGTATAATGCACCAAATGACTTTGAATGTATTTGGGAAAAGAACATAGTTACAACACTAAATAATTCAAAGGGAAAAGGTGGACTTGAAAGAGTAGAAAAATTGTTTAAGTATAAAGGAGAATGATAAAATATGGATTTAGCTTTATGTAAACAGGAAAAATTTAATGGTGTACTTGTAGATTTTTATAGAGATGAAAATAATAATGTTTTCATGACGAGAGAACAAATTGGGACAGCTTTAGAATATGCTCAACCAAGAAAAGCTATTGATAAAATTCATCAAAGAAACAAAGAGAGATTAAACAAATTTTCAGTAGGTGTCAAATTGGGGGCAACTGATGGAAAAGTATATAAGACTATAATTTATAATTCTCGTGGTGTTTATGAAATTTGTCGCTACAGTAAGCAACCAAAAGCAAATGCGTTTTATGATTGGGTATATGAGGTATTAGAAACAATTCGTATTACAGGTTCATATGCTGTACCTAGATATAATTTACCAACTAGCTATAAAGAAGCTGTACAAGCTTTATTAGAACAAATTGAAATTAATGAAAAAACACAGGAAGAGTTAAATAAAGCTAAACCTAAAGCTGAATTTGCAGATGCCATTACACAATGCAAAACAAATTTACCTATTGGAACATTCGCAAAAATTGTATACAGAAAAACTGGCATTGGCAGAAATAAATTATTTGATTGGTTGAGAGATAGAGAATTATTAATGTCTATCCCTAGTGAATATAACCAGCCTACACAAAAAGCTATTAGATTAGGACTATTTGAAACAAAAGAAAGTATTGCAAGTGAACGTGATATTGTGGTTAAAGTAGCTATTACACCAAAAGGACAACTATATGTATATAATATGTTAACTCAATATGAAGATACTATTATTGCATTAAAAGACAAACATTTAATTGCATAAGAATGTAAAAATAAGGACTAGCCTAAATGGTTAGTCCTTTTGTTTTTTGTTATGTATTTTTCTCTTTATGAGAGCAACTACAAGAAGTAGTTGCTCCATCTTGTTTAACGGCTCATTTATCTTTGCCAAACATTCCTCTATTCTTCATAATCTATAGTTTGTAAATAATCCAACCACTTATAGTCAGCACCATATGGACGGCAAGGACATTTTCCCTTTACCATACGATTGAATTTGATATCTTCTTTATTAAGTCCGTTATCTCTTTTTAAAATAAAAGATTTCATATATGTTCCATCAAGTACCATGATATCTAAAAATATACTATCGTATTGCTGATAATGATATTCTTTGAGAATATTTTTTAATGTTGTTTTTTCTGATAATTTGCTATCTATGCTAGAAACTGGTTTTCTACCTTTTACTCTTCTAAATGATACTGGAAATCCAATTTTAATACAACATTCTTTACCTAACATTATATCTATTTCAGTTGCTATAAGCTCCATATGATAATCATAAATAATGCTATGTTTAGTATCATATGTTTGAAGTTGCTGCAATGCTTCAACAGTAAAGTAACCATTCATAAAATTAAAATTGTATTGACTGTTACCATTATCATAAATCAATAGTTGTTTTGTCCCAAAGGTTGTTTCATATATTTTCTTTACATCATGGTTAAAACATTCTTTTATAGAATTTATATTTTCAAACCAATTACCATCTTTTGTTTCAACTGCAAATTTTACATCAATCATATTTAACCCTCCAATACGTTTGCTCTTAATTGACATTCTTTAATTGCTTTGATTGACAAACCTTTTTGATAGACTTTTGTTATCTCAAGGTCTTTTATTTGGCTAAACTTTACTATTTCATTGTTCGCTAATAAATCTTCTGGTGTAATATCTATTGTTTGCAACTTAAACAAAGAATAACCATTTAATTTACTGCCATCTTTTAAATAAGATAATAAATTTACAAAATTATTTAATTTCTCCTCACTTGCATAAAGTCGCACTATTTTAATGTCAGGTTTCATACTTAATCCTATACCGAAAAAATTATTAAACACTGTCTGCGTAACATTATTATCTTCTTTAAAGAGTTTATCTAACATACTTAATGTAGATGGTCTAGGTACTCTAAATCCTTGTTCCCAAGCCTGAATTGTTTTAACTGATACGGCTAACTTGTCAGCTAAATTTTTTCTAGTCCAACCTTTTTGTTCTCTAATTTCCTTTAAGTTTTTAATATCCATCTTATATTCCTCCATGTCTTTAACTGCTACTTTGTAGCACCTTATGCTTTTATTATATGCTACATAGTAGCACTTGTCAATACATTTTTTATAAAATTTTATTTACTTTTTTATAAAAACGTGATATTATATATTTAAAGATAAATATTAACATTGAATGTACGAAAGTTAAATACTTTCATTCCATCTTATTTAATGATAAACCTCAACACGTGGTGTATTTGGTTTAAATTTAAATTTTATTTAACTGTAACATTCAATGTATAAAAAAGAAGGCAAAATAAGCCTTCTTTTTTTATTTTAGGTATAATTATATTAACCACTAAAAGAAAACCTCTTAAAAAGGATAAGATTTTTATGTATATAAACAAAAAATGGGAGCTATACTTTATTAGTATAACTCCTATTTTAAAAATTTAATTAGTTGAAACAATTCTTTATTATTAATTGTATTTTTTCAAATAAAACAAATCCATTTTGTTGATAAAAATTTAATAATTTTTTATTGCTTTCACATTCAAGATAAACAAATCAATCTTTTTGTTCGCTATTTATTTTTTCTTGAGTAATCATTTCGTTAAATTTTTCATTAATCCATAATGTATTATCTTCAAAATAAATCGTTTTAAGTATTATTTTAGCTTGCTTAACATTATAAAAATTAGCTAATCCATAATCGCCTTCTGCTGTTCTTTGAGGTTTAATTTTATCATTATTAGACAATTCAATTACATTTGGATATAAACTATTATTTAAAAAATATGCTGGCATACCATTTTCATCAAATAAAAGTACAGCAAAATCTATTTTAGAAATAGTTTTTTCAGATTCATTTTTAAAATTTATATTTATACCATAAATTGGAATATTATATACTGTTCCTGTATAACATGAAATATTTTTTATAGACACTAAATCGTTAGTATTATTTTGAGCAAAACTTGTAGTAGATGAAAATAATAAAACTATAAAAGAAATTATAATAATTTTTTTCATAAAATCACTACTCCTTAAATATGTAAAAATTATCTTTTATTTTACCTTCCCTGAAATATTTTTGTCAAGCCTTTTTTTTTACTAACTGGATCTCTTTTTACAGCCTTTTATTTTTCTTTTAGGTACAAATGTATTAACCTATTAAAGAAAACCTCTTAAAATAGCTGTAATTTTTGGTTATATAAACAAAAAAATGGGAGCTATACTAATAAAGTATAACTCCCATAGTTATTTATAAATAAAATTTATATTTTATTCCAATAGCAACATCATCTTTATCTACATATATCCATGTATTTTTTATATCAACTGTACCAGCTACTTGTCCATCACTGTTAAGACCAATCCCTATACTGTGTTGAGTTTTATCACTCATGTTGTTTTCTAACTTGCTCAATGATTGATTGGCACTCTCCAATGAGTTCGTCAATTTTGTTACTTGCGTCTTGAGAGATTGAATTTGAGATTTCGATTGATTCAATTCTGTCTTGCAAGTCATTAAGTCCTCCTTCGATTGCTGAAGTTGATTGTTCGAGTTGTTCAGTTGTTCCTGCAATATCTGATTTTGTTTCTTCAATTCTGTCAAATTCTGTTCTAATGTCGTTAATTGTGTTTCCGTTATCACATATGTCGCTTCGGAACAATAAACAGGACAAGAAAATGATAATACCGACCAAAACAGTAATAATGACATAACAAGGATTAATTTTTTTGAGCCATGTTTTGATTTTTTCATACATAACATCACTCCTTATTGTAATAATTTTTGACCTCGATACCAATTAGCTTTGCCACGTAAAACATCTCCACCACGAGTCCCATCAGTAGCATAAGGGTTATAATGTGAGCTTTCTGGTGTGCCTAAATATTCACAATCCCAACGTTCAACAGTTGTTTTTACCCCATAAGGTTCATGGCAATAAACACCATCTTCATTATCGCCAGCTTCACCATGAGTTAATACTCGTTTTTTATCAATGGTTAAATCTAAAGCGTCAGCTAAAACGCAAATACATTGACTCATTACTTCAACTTGCTGAGCTGTAATAGGATTAGTTCCTAAACCACTATTAGTAGTAGCATCAAAACAGCCTAAAAAACATAAAGCAATAGAGCCACTATTTCGCATATAAGTTGCAGCTAACACTGTATCTAAAGAAACACCTCTAGGAACATAAATAGAACCATCATAATCAATTTGCACATGGTAATCGTCCCAAAATTGAGAATATCGACCAGCAGACCAGTGAACATATAATTTAACATCTCTATTATTTGCTTCAGCTTGATTCCATAAAGAATATTTAACATCTAAAGCCATTTGTTTTAATTCCTGTAATGTAACTTTTTTCATTTGACTTTTACTTAAAACTGTACTCATTGCACATCACCTTTACCTTTCATATTGTCTTTAATTGTTCTTGCTAGGTATCCTGCAAATGCACCAATAATTGCACTTGCAAGATTTTCCATAGCAAAAAAAATTGATAGAATTAAACCTACACCCAAAAATAAAATAACTAATACCATTTCTAAATCAGCTTTAGAAAAACATGACATTATATTCACCTCTCAATCAGAAGAAAGATGCAATAATAGCAATTATAGGTATGATAAAAGTTGTTATAACTGAACCTAAAAAAATTAAAATTCTAGTTGTATATCTTTTTGAATTTTCTAACGATTTAACACGAGATTCAAGTTCATCAATATCTCGTCTGTGTCTATTTGCCCTTTCTTTTAACATTTTATTATCACTTAATATACTTTCATTTAAAGTCGTATTAATTCTAGTAAGCTCTGTTTGCACAGTTTCAACACCATTCATTGTTCTCATAAGTAGTTCTTTTAATATTTCTACACTGTCTTTATCCAATCTATCACCTTCATTCTAAAACAATAGCATCTAAATCTTCTTTAGATTTGCAAGCTTTTATTTGTGCTTGTATCTGTTCAAGCAAAGCATAAGCTTCAAATTGACTTGTTCGTACATCATTAAATACTTTACTCATTTGTTCCAAATTTAATTCTACAATACCTTTGTTTTCTTTATCTAACCATACTTTATACATAGTTGTATTAGATTTTTCAACTTGCGTATCTAAAAAAGTATATGCTGCTAAAAAATTAGTAATATCTTCACTAGCACAATCAAAACCATAGGTATGTATTTCATCTACTTTTACCCAACGAATAGCATCACGCTTTGTTGCAAATACTTCACCAGCTTTTTGAGATTTAGCTTCTTTTAGCTCATCTAAAGTAGGTTCTTTTGGTGGAACATATTCCCTTTTTTCTTTTGCACTAAGATAAATTTGAATATTGTTTATATAATTTTCAAACATACTATTAGGATATTCTTTAAAATTCTTATTGATAACGCAACATTCTTGGTTATCATCATATACAATCTCGCTAAAACCATCTAAAGTTAATTTACTATCTAGTTTAAAATTTTCTACAGTATCAGAATACTGTTTATCATCATTTATAATTAAAACATTATCTTTTTGAATTTGAAAAACTCTCATACATATCACCCTTTCATATTTAATCTATAAATTTCTTGAGAATGAGAATATAGATTTATGTCATTAGTTGATAGTTTATTTTTTTCATTAATTATTTGTTCTATTAATTTTGTAGTTGATAGCTCTTTAAGAAAGTCAGCTAATTCTTTTGATGTTAAATCTATTGTTATTTTCATTTATATCAAACCCTTTCTTTGTGGTATACTCTCCTAAATAAAATATAGGAGTGATAATTATGAGAAAACCTAATGGATATGGAAGTATAAAAAAGTTGAGCGGAAATAGAAGGCGACCTTTTGTTTTTGTTATTACCAAAGATGGCAAGCAAAAAGCTCTGGGATATTTTTGTACTCAAACTGAAGCTGAAATTTATGCTGCTGATTACAATAAAAAGAACCATAAAATTTTACATGGGCATGAAACAACATTTTCAGAATTATTCTATAGATGGCTTCCTTTTTATATAGACAAACACCAGCCTAGTAAAAGTACTATAAACAGCTACCATAATTCTTATAAGCATTGTTTACCTTTACACGAGATGCCATTAAAAAAGATTAAATACTACCACTTACAAGACATTATAGATACAGTTAAAAGAAAAGGACTTTCCTACAGTACCTGTAAGAAAATCCGTTCTACTCTTAGTTTAATGTTTAAATACGCTTTAATGATGGAATACGTAGATAAAAATTATGTTATGCTTTTAAACTTAGGAAAAAATAAACAAAAACGACCACACAAACCATTTACACGCCAGAAAATAAATAAGTTATGGGCTAATTTAAATATTGAAGGTGTCGATACTGTGCTAATTTTAATCTATACAGGCATGAGGATAGGTGAATTATTAGAACTTACCAAAGATAATGTTTATCTACGACAAAAATACATTAAAATTACAAAATCTAAAACTAAGTCTGGATTAAGAGTTATTCCTATCCATGAAAAGATTTTTTCATTAATACAAATACGTATGCAAACACTTGGTAAATACCTTATTTGCCGACATGATGAAAAGCCTTATAACTACAGCATTTATTGCACTTTATGGGATAAGATTATGCTGACAATTAATGCCAAACATACCCCTCACGATTGTCGTCATACTTGTGCAACTTTAATGGATAACGCAGAAGTAAACTATAATGCTAAACGTAGAATATTAGGTCATGCATGCAGTGATGTTACAAATGGAGTTTATACGCATAAAGATATTAGACAGCTCCGCAAAGCAATTAACAAAATAAAGTGATACTAATAAGATACGTATAAAATTAATTAAGCCTTAAATATAAGCATTAGTTAGACTTTATTTGTGTTACTAATTGCTACTTGTAAAAACACTAAAAATAGCATATTTCTAAAACTTAAAAATACTATAACTATGCATATTGCCCATGTTATAGTATTTCTTTTTTTATTAAAATAGAGAAAAGTTTATTTATAATACAAGGTTTTAAATATATCACTAAATTTTTGTCTGTAGGAGAATTGCCGGCACATACTCACACTGGTAGCACTAGTACTACTGGAAACCACACGCATAATGTAACCATCTTCGAATACTTTGAAGGTGGTAATGGCTGGGGATTAGGTACGTATAAAAATGGTAACTATTGGCAAGGTGCTAGATTTCAAGGTGGCTGTAATGTGCAGAAAAATACTAATAATTGGGTACAACAAACAGGAAATCACTCCCACACATTAACTATTGGTAACACTGGTAATGGGCAAGCATTTAATGTTACTCAACCGTATTTAGCAGTATATATTTGGAAACGTACTGCATAAGACTGTAGGGGAATTGCCTTCTCACAATCATAGTGGAAGCACTAATTGGGCAGGTGAACATACGCACCCTGTTAAACGTGCAACTACAGGCAATAGTGGTAGTAACCCTGCCATAACGTATGACACATATATGCCAGCTATGTCAATTGACACGGTGCCAATTACAAAGGGATCGGGTTCACACACACATAGCATAACTATTAGTGCTACTGGCAGTGGACAAGCACATAATAACATACAGCCCTATTTGGCAGTATATATGTGGAAGCGTACTAGTTAACTGTAGG
>ERZ791716.124-NODE-124-length-49271-cov-5.132437_pt1 | contig 49271 bp, 39 predicted proteins | sample MGYA00510049_ERZ791716 | MGnify/ENA primary metagenome ERZ791716 (study PRJEB30046, sample SAMN00715135) | human gut metagenome | study: EMG produced TPA metagenomics assembly of the A metagenome-wide association study of gut microbiota in type 2... | reverse complement strand
GGTGAGCGCCACGAGCCGGCTTGCCGGGTTGTCGCTCACGTAGTTCTGCTTGCGCTTGGTGGCTTCCATGGTGAATCGCTTCAGGTAAGGATAGCCCTGCTGGTCGGCGTCATAGAGCACGGCGGTCCAAACCTTGTGCTCGTCGAACTTCTCGATAATCTTTATGTTGTCTTCATAATGGTTGTTGGCGTCGAAGTTGGTGAGATAGAAGTCGCCGTTGTCGAGCACCACCAGTATGCTGTCGTCCTCGTTAAACTCGCCGAGCAGGCGTCCGTGACTGTCGTAGTTGAGTCGTTTGACGTCGGGGTCGAACCACACCTTGCGTCCGCCCAGTGTGCTGTGGCCGTGGCTCTTGAGCGATATGCGGTGCACGTTGAAGCGTGTCATCACCACGCCCTTTGCCCCGCGGCTCTTGATGGCAACCTCAGAGAAGTCTTTCTCCTTAAAGATGTTCTTCAGTCGCGGTGCCGGGTCGAGCGTAATCTTTATCACCTCGGCCTCGCCGTTGGGATTGGCGGTGAAGTAAACCACGCGCGAGCCGGGCGTGCCTTGCGTGAACTCGTATTCGCGGTCGCGCGTGATGCTGGTCACGCAGAAGCGCTTCATGAAGTATTTGCCCTGCTTTCCGTCGCGGTAGACAACGTTGTAGACGGTGCGACGGTCGTTCTTCTTGAACACGGCCACGTGCAGGATGTTCTTGCCAACGAATATCTTGTCGGCCACGCGCACCACCTTATACTTGCCTTCCTTGTAGAAGATGATGATGTCGTCGATGTCGGAGCAGTTGCACACAAACTCGTCTTTCTTCAGTCCGGTGCCTATGAAGCCGTCGTTGCGGTTGATATACAGCTTCTCGTTGGCCTCGATGACCTTTGTAGCCTCGATGGTGTCGAAGTTCTTTATCTCGGTCAGTCGGGGATGTGCGGCTCCATATTTCTCCTTCAGATACCTGAACCAGTCGGCCGTAACCTCAACCATGTTGTTCAGCTTATGGTTTATGTCGTCCACTTCGGCCTTTATCTTGGCTATCAGCTCCTCGGCCTTGTCCTTGTTGAACTTCAGTATGCGTGCCATCTTGATGTCCATGAGGCGCAGGATGTCGTCCTTTGTAACCTCGCGTATCATCTGCGGATAGAACGGCGTCAGCCTGTTGTCGATGTGCTCGCATGCTGCGTCCATGTCGGGAGCCTGCTCAAACTTGCGGTCTTTGTAGATGCGCTCCTCGATGAATATCTTTTCGAGCGACGAGAAGTGGAGCTGCTCGAGCAGCTCATGCTTGCGTATCTCGAGCTCCTTGCGCAGCAGGGCCATGGTGCGGTCGGTAGAGTGGCGCAGCACGTCGTTCACGGTCAGGAACTGCGGCTTGTTGTCTTCGATTACGCAGCAGTTGGGCGAGATGTTTATCTCGCAGTCGGAGAAGGCGTAGAGGGCGTCGATGGCCTTGTCTGACGACACGCCTGGAGCCAGGTGCACCTGTATCTCCACCTGTGCGGCCGTGTTGTCGTCCACCTTGCGTGCCTTTATTTTGCCCTTCTCGATGGCCTTGAGTATCGAGTCGATAAGCGTAGTGGTGGTCTTGCCGAAGGGTATCTCGCGTATCACGAGCGTCTTGCTGTCGAGCTTTTCTATCTTTGCCCTCACTTTCAGCGTGCCCCCGCGCTGTCCCTCGTTGTATTTGCTCACGTCGATGCTTCCGCCCGTAGGGAAGTCGGGATAGAGCGTAAACGGCTCGCCGTGCAGATAGCTTATGGCGGCGTCGCATATCTCGTTGAGGTTGTGCGGCAGAATCTTTGACGACAATCCCACGGCTATGCCCTCGGCTCCCTGTGCCAGCAGCAGCGGAAACTTTGCCGGCAGCGTGATAGGCTCCTTGTTGCGGCCGTCGTAGCTCAGCTGCCATTCGGGGGTCTTAGGATTGAATACCACGTCGAGCGCAAACTTAGACAGGCGCGCCTCGATGTATCGCGGAGCGGCGGCACGGTCGCCCGTGAGTATGTTTCCCCAGTTACCCTGGCAGTCTACGAGCAGGTCTTTCTGTCCGAGCTGCACGAGCGCGTCGCCAATAGATGCGTCGCCGTGAGGGTGAAACTGCATGGTGTGGCCCACGATGTTGGCCACCTTGTTGTAGCGTCCGTCGTCCATGCGCTTCATAGAGTGCAGTATGCGTCGCTGAACGGGCTTCAGTCCGTCTTCGATGTGGGGCACGGCACGCTCAAGGATAACGTATGATGCGTAGTCGAGAAACCAGTTCTGGTACATTCCGCTCAGATGATGCACGGCAGAGGCGTCAAACCTGTTGGCCGGCTTATAGTCAGAGTGGCTTTCGGGTTCGATGTCGTTGCTGTCGTCCTGAACGGGCATGTCCTGCTCTTCTATGTTTTCGGGGTCTTTAATATTGTCGTCCATGATGATGTATGTCTGTAGAAAAGATAATGCAAATCGGTGTGGCTTTTGCAGCCCGGCTTGTTTTAGCTTGATGCCTTCGTGCGGCTTATCTTATGCAAGGATAATGCAAATCGAACGCAGAACCACTAAACTTGTTTGTTGAAACATGTTTAAGTGTTATGCTGAGATGCCGCTTATCTTATGCAAAGATAGCTAAAATCGGAGACAATGCAAAATAAATATTTTATTTTTTATATAAGGAGTGGCAGCGCGGCCTTATGCTGAGATGCCGTTGGGGACGGTCTGTGCGAGGTTAAATAAAGTTAACCGGAAATGCCCGTTGCCGTCCGTTTGACGCTCTCAGAATGCCCGTGCTGCTCAAGAATCCGGCTTCAGACATGAAAAACCGGCATAAATCGTATTTTGTGTAAGTAGTTGATAACCAGTTATTTGTGTTTATAGGTACGGCCTGCGGCGGCGTGAGGTAATGTAAAATACCGCAAATTGCGGTGTAAAACACTGTTTTTTCCACTGCAAAAGGCCATGTTTCGGTAGCCAAAAGGCATGCTTTTGCATCATGAAAGGCCGCATTTCATGTTTCAGGATGCCGGTTTTTGGTCGTTTCATGGCGTTTATGCCGTCCGCGAACCCATATCTCTCGGCGTAAGTTTTCTATTTCACAAATTTATATTGTCAAGAAAAACGAAAAACCGGCAGCCGTCTCCGTGTTAAATAAACATAACGCGCCGCATGGTGGCAGGCACCCGCCGGCACGGGCCAAGGACGAAATAAATATAATAATGTGTGTGAAAAAGTTTTGTGTTTCGGTAGCTTTGCATTATCTTTGCACGCAAAAGTGTTTATACGATAACTTTTTGTTGCCCTCGCAGAGGGCTTTTCTGTGAAATAAAAATTTAAGGTAAATAAACAACAATGGCACAAGAAGATGTTTTTAAGAAAATAGTGTCTCACTGCAAGGAGTACGGATTCGTGTTCCCGAGCAGCGACATCTATGACGGCTTGGCCGCAGTTTACGACTACGGACAGAACGGTGTTGAACTGAAAAACAATATTAAGGAATACTGGTGGAAGAGCATGGTGCTGCTTCACGAGAACATCGTGGGCATCGACTCGGCCATCTTTATGCACCCAACGATATGGAAGGCATCGGGACACGTTGACGCATTCAACGACCCGCTCATCGACAACCGCGACTCAAAGAAGCGCTACCGCGCCGACGTGCTTATTGAAGACCAGATAGCAAAATACGAGGAAAAGATAAACAAGGAAGTGGAGAAGGCCCGCAAGAAGTTTGGCGAGGCTTTCGACGAGGCTAAGTTCCGCGAGACCAACCCACGCGTGCTCGACAATCAGAAGAAGCGCGACGCCCTGCACGAGCGCTACAGCGAGGCAATGAACGCCATGGACCTCAACGAGCTGAAGCAGATAATACTCGACGAAGGCATCGTCGACCCGATCAGCGGAACAAAGAACTGGACCGACGTGCGCCAGTTTAACCTCATGTTCTCAACCGAGATGGGCTCTACAGCCGACAGCGCAAGCAAGATTTATCTGCGCCCCGAGACAGCACAGGGTATATTCGTAAACTACCTTAACGTGCAGAAGACAGGCCGCATGAAGATACCTTTCGGCATAGCACAGATAGGCAAGGCCTTCCGCAACGAGATTGTTGCACGCCAGTTTATCTTCCGTATGCGCGAGTTCGAGCAGATGGAGATGCAGTTCTTCGTTAAGCCCGGAACAGAGATCGAGTGGTTCCAGAAGTGGAAGGAGACACGTATGAAGTGGCATCAGGCCCTCGGCTTCGGCGCAGAGAACTATCGTTTCCACGATCACGAGAAGCTGGCCCACTATGCAAACGCCGCTACCGACATCGAGTTCCGTATGCCGTTCGGATTCAAGGAGGTTGAGGGTATACACAGCCGCACCGACTTCGACCTGTCGCAGCATGAGAAGTTCTCAGGCCGCTCAATCAAATACTTCGACCCGCAGACCAACGAGAGCTACACTCCGTATGACATCGAGACGTCTATCGGCGTTGACCGTATGTTCCTCTCAATCATGTGCCACTCTTACTGCGAGGAGAAACTCGAGAACGGCGAGACACGCGTTGTGCTCAAGTTGCCTGCAGCCCTGGCTCCTGTCAAGCTCTGCGTGATGCCTCTTGTAAAGAAAGACGGACTGCCCGAGAAGGCACGCGAGATAATCAACAACCTGAAGTTCCACTTCAACTGCCAGTACGACGAGAAAGACTCTATCGGCAAGCGCTACCGCCGTCAGGACGCAATAGGTACGCCTTACTGTGTAACCGTTGACCACGACACGCTGAAGGACAACACCGTTACGCTGCGCTTCCGCGACACAATGGAGCAGGAGAGAGTCAGCATCGACGAGCTCAACGGCATTATTGAGGATAAGGTAAGCATTGCAAGTCTTCTTAAAAAGATTCAGTAAATGAAGAAGTACAATATTTTTGCCCTTCTGATGCTGCTTATTGCACCGCTGTGCTTCATGGCCTGCAGCGAGAACGAAGACACCGTTGAGGAATTTCCCGACTGGAAAAACCGCAACGAGGCCTATTTTGACAATATCTACGAGAAGGCTATGGGCATTGAGGACGGCAGCTGGAAGATTATCAGAAACTACTCGCTTGAGGACACCATACCGGCCGGGTATGCCGATCACATCGTGGTAGAGGTGCTCGAGGAAGGAACAGGCAGCGGATGCCCAATGTTCACCGACTCTGTGTTGGTGCACTATCGCGGACGCCTCCTGCCCTCAACTTCTTATTCCGAGGGATATGTGTTCGACGAGAGCTATGAGGGAGAGTTCAACCCTCAGACAGCTCTGCCTCGCCAGCTGTATGTAGGCGGCCTTATAGACGGCTTCACCACAGCGCTGCAGTATATGCACATAGGCGACCGCTGGCGCGTTTATATCCCTTATCAGCTGGGCTACGGATCAACCGGAAGCACCGGTATTCCGGCTTACAGCACGCTGGTGTTCGATATAGCCCTCGTGGCATATTATCGTCCGGGAGTTACGCCAGACCCGTGGTATGCCAAGAAAGGCAAGTGGATAACAGAATAACACTTACGTAAAGATAATGTTCTTGGGGACGGACGGCATTATGCCGCTTCCGTCCCTTTTACATTATATTATATATGTATATGCCTTAATTTTATTATGCATGCACCTTAAATTTGTAATGTAAACACGTATGGTCGGTAGCGTTTGTGCGTTCGACTGTTATACATACACCTTAAATCTATTATGTAAACATACACGGTTGGTAAGCGTTTGTGCGTTCGACTGTTATACATTCACCTTAAATCTATTATGTAAACATACACGGTTGGTAAACGTTGGTATGTTCGAAGGTTATGTCTATACCTTGAATTTGTTATATATGCGCCTTTATTTCATTATGTATATGTCTTTGTGTTTTGTCCTCATGCTTTTTCTTTTCCTGCTTTATGTATTGCAATGTCCTGCCGTGCCTTGCTTTTCTTGTCCGCATGTGTGTTGCGGCATGGCAGTGCTGACGCAGCGTGGCGTTTTGTGTAATCAAATAATATGTAAAAATCAACATCCCGTATACTGATTTTGATTTATGTCAAAAAACATGCGTTTTGATGCATAAAATGCCTGAAATGTTTGGTTGTGTGCGCAAACAGCAGTATCTTTGCATCGTCAAAACAAAACAATAGGTATTAATAATTCATAGGTATAAAGCTAAGGTAAAGAGAAAGATTGTTTTGGTAAAGGATAACAAAGATGTCGCGAGGCATGAAAAAGTTTTCATAGGTAATTAAGGTAAATAAAAAAGATTGTTTAAGGTAACGGATGTTAACCCTGTTTGCTGTGAATACAGCAACAGGTATTGGGGGTAAGGGAAAGCATAAACGAATTGCATGAGCCTCCATTTTTTTAGAAAATTGAATTAACTGAATAATGTGCGCGGAAGTCTTTAATAAAAGATTTCCGCGTGTTTTTTGTCCGTGTAATTTGTTTATTCATCTTAAAAGTAGTAATTTCGCACGATGTTTTCAGCTAATAAAGGAAAAGACTTGCTGGCCATGATACGCAACGGCCAGACGATGAACGGCAGTCAGATGCTCAATCTGATAGCCCAGCTCAGCGTGCCGTCCATTCTGGCACAGCTGACAAACACCCTGATGGTATATATCGATGCGTCGATGGTTGGCTCGCTTGGTGCCAAGGCTTCGGCGTCGATAGGTATAGTACAGTCAACTACGTGGCTCTTTGGCGGTCTTACGTCGGCAGCTGCCATGGGGTTCTCGGTGCAGGCTGCCCACTTTATCGGTGCCAACGACTTTGTAAAGGCGCGCCAGGTGTTCCGTCAGGGCATAATGGCCACGGCGCTCTTCACGCTCATCCTTACCGCCATATGCCTTGTCATAGCCGGTCCGCTGCCCCTGTGGCTTGGCGGAGGAGCCGATATCGCTCCCGACGCGTCGCGCTATTTTGCCATATTCTGCATGTCGCTGCCCGTATATCAGCTTGGAATACTGTCGTCGAGCATGCTTAAGAGTTCGGGAAACATGCGCGTGCCCAGTGCCGTCAGCGTGTTGATGTGTCTTCTGGACGTGGTGTTCAACTATTTTCTTATATTCAGCACGCGTCACGTCTCCGTGCTTGGCTACGACATACTGATGCCCGGAATGGGCATGGGCGTGGCAGGAGCTGCCCTTGGAACGGCTCTTGCATACATCGTTACGGGTGTGATGCTGATATGGTTTGCAACGCTCAGGTCGTCGGAACTGATGCTGAAAAAGGAGAAATGGACCTTTGCACCGCTGTGGGATTATCTGCGCAACGCAGCAAAGATAAGCATGCCGATGGGCGCACAGTATATTATGATGAGCGGTGCGCAGATCGTAAGTACGATGATTGTTGCCCCGCTTGGCAACTTCGCCATAGCCGCCAACACGTTTGCCATAGCTGCCGAGAGCCTTTGCTACATGCCGGGATACGGCATCGGCGAGGCTGCCACCACGCTTGTGGGGCAGAGCATCGGTGCAGGTCAGCCGCGCCTGGCGCGCAGCTTTGCCTACCGCACCGTATTTCTTGGCATGATTGTCATGGCGGCCATCAGCGTCGTGATGTATATCACGGCACCGCAGATGATTGGAATAATGACGCCTGTGGAAGAAATTCGCCAGCTGGGCATCGGTGCTTTGCGTATAGAGGCTTTTGCCGAGCCGATGTTTGCCGCCTCGATAGTGGCCTACAGCGTATGCCTCGGTGCAGGCGACACGCTTGTTCCTGCCTGCATGAACCTTGCCAGCATGTGGCTCGTGCGCCTTACTCTTGCGGCTTATCTTGCGCCTATCTACGGCTTGCGCGGCGTATGGATGGCGATGGCCATAGAGCTTACGTTCCGCGGCGCAATATTCTTATGGCGCCTGTTCAGCGGACGATGGCTCAAAGTAAAGCTGGGATAAAATGTATATGTGATGTCGGACGGATGTCCGTCGTGATATTGTTTGATAATTTTATTCGTCATCCGTAACATCATGCGGCAGACTTTTGTTGCCGCTTTATAAGGATGTTGCGGATGACGAATTGTTTTACGGGTATAATATTTTGTGGCAGAATCATTTTATTCTGCCGCAAAATGATGATAAACAAGCGTTGAGGCTTACAGAAGTGCAACTCTTTCCTTTGCCTTTTCAAAGCCGCTGATAAGTTCTTTCATCACCTCGCTCACAGGCTTTATCGTCTTTATCGCTGAGGCAATCTGACCTATCTCCAGTTCGCCGCTCTCCATGTCGCCCTCAAATATGCCTCGTTTTGATGCTGCCCTGCCGAGTATCTCGCGCAGTTCGTCGGCTGTGGCTCCCTTGTCTTCAGCTTCGGCCAGCTTGGTGTATAGGGCGTTCTTGATGAGTCGGGTGGGGGCAATCTTCTTCAGACACAGCATGGTGTCGCCTTCGGCAAGTTCTGTGCATCTCTTCTTAAACTCTTCAGACGCCGAACTCTCCTCGGTGAGTGCGAACAATGTGCCTGCCTGTATGCCCTCTGCACCGAGAGCCATGGCTGCGAGCATAGCCTCGCCTGATGCTATTCCGCCTGCGGCAATGAGCGGCTTTGTGGTTGCCTTGCGCACCTGCGGTATCAGAGTCATCGTGGTTGTCTCTTCGCGTCCGTTATGTCCGCCTGCCTCAAAGCCTTCGGCAACGATAGCGTCGACGCCTGCCTCTTCGCATTTTGCGGCAAACTTGCTGCTCGACACTACGTGAGCCACCTTTATTCCGGCTTCGTGCAGCATCGGTGTGAACTTCTTCGGACTGCCTGCCGACGTGAACACAACCTTTACGCCTTCGTCTATTATCATCTTCATGAGTCTGTCTATCTCGGGATACATCAGCGGAACGTTCACGCCCCACGGCTTGTCGGTTGCAGCTTTCATCTTGTTTATGTGCTCAAGCAGTGTCTCCGGGTGCATAGAGCCTGCTCCGAGCAGTCCCAGACCGCCCGCATTGCTCACGGCAGAAGCCAGTCGCCAGCCGCTGCACCACACCATACCGCCCTGAACTACGGGATATTCAATGCCGAAAAGTTCGGTTATTCTGTTATTTTTCATAAGCATTTTCTGTTTTTGTAAAATAAAAATATCGCTGCAAAGATAAGATTTTGCAGCGATATTCTTGTGTGTTTGCCGTTATTTTTTAGGTGTCCGGTGTCCTTGTTTCATTTATAGTGCAGCGTGCCTTGCCGCTCGTTGTGTCTCCCTTGTTTCATCAACTTGCATTTAGTCTGAAATTAGTATGCCGTTTGCGGATAAAAAGTGGCCCACTTTTGCATGAAAAGTGGGCCGTTTACAGGTCGTAAACGGCCCACTAACGGTTTGAAACTAAACCTGCGATGTTTTCTTAATATATAATGCTTATTGATGTTGCCAATATTTAATCTTTAACTATATACAGCGAAAAAGTTACGTTTTTTTTTGACATTTTCAGAGCATGCCTGTAATTTGCGGCAGAAATATCCGGCCGACGGCTTATTTGCCGTGTCTTGTGCTGCCGTCTGTAAGGCTCCGTGCCGTTATGCTTTTTTGCACTTTAGTCAGACTTGTGGCGCACTTGCCTCCATATTTGCGACAGCCTAAGCATCTGACTAGCCCTTGCACCAAGGTGCACGCGATAGTCAGACAGCAGTATGGCGAGCAGGATTATCACGGCCATTATCACGGCCCATCCGTAGACCTCTTTAAGGCTAACCATGAGCATCTGACGCTGAAACTCGCTGTATAGTGTCTGAAACGATTCGCAGTTGTAGTACATCGGGTCGATATAGCTGCCCAGATTGGCTGTGTTTGCCTGTTTGACGTTATTGAAAATCCTGGTCATTATGGCCGAACTGAGCGGTCCGCCGAAGCTCGTCCGGATAAATCCGATGACGCACATGGCCTCGAAATAATACTCAAATGTGACGCAGCCGGCAAGGGCGTAGGTGAGCGATGTGTACACAATGCTCACTCCGGCGCCCTTAAGCAGCATGGGCAGATACAGCATGTATTTCTCCGTTGAAGGGTCGATAAGGAAATACAGCATCGTCTGGTAAAGCAGAAAAGAAACGAATCCGGTTAAGACGATGTCCTTAATGCGCCATTTCCCCTTCGTCGGAGCCATGAAAAAAAACCCCGTGCCTAAGCCTTTTCCTGCCGTTATGCCCCAGTTGAGGTCGGCATTGTGGCGTGCGTCGTATCCAAGAATCGAACTGGTAAATATGTTCTGGGTGGATGTAGCCGTGGCAGACATCAGCGTCATACACCCGAACAGAATGAATATATAGAGCATGTTGTGTTGCGAAAACGTCCTTATGTTTATGTAAGGATGCCTGATTGTGGCAGCGCGTTGCAGACACATCAGCAGCAGAATAACAGCAAACGCTATGGCTATGCGGATTGGTTCGCCGTCAAGCCAGTCGTAGTGTTCGCCGTATACGCAGATGAATATGATGCAGAACAGCCACAGAGTCCACATTATTCCACCGAGATAGTCGATGCCCTTGAACGGGATATATGGACCCTGACGGAACTTGCTGCGCATGCAGAAATAAACCAGCGCGAAAACAAGTATGAATGCACCAATGGTTATGCGGTGCATGGCCTGCCAGTCGAAGGCGTAAATGCTGTATCCCGTGGCAACGTTGACAAGCTGCACGCTGCCGAGGACAAACGTGAACAGGAATGGAAAGAACACCGCAAAGTCTCTTTTTGGCGTAATCTTCAGCTGGATGCTGCTCCAACATACAAAAGTACTTACAATTCTAAAGAAACCGCTAATGAATGACAGGGCAACAACAAGCGGGAGAAAGTCGCATATCATGCAGATGTAATCGCATATGATAAACACTGCACCAGAGAACAGGAGAACGTCGCGCGTTGTGAATCTGAACAGTATCCTGAACAGCAGCGGAAAGGCCATCGTAAGTCCCGTCATTGAGGCATAGCCTGCCATCATTACGTCTTCGTTGATCCAGCCCCATGTTCCCGTCATCTCGGCCACGGCCGACATGTATATGCCGCCGGAGAACATGTAGACAACAATTATAAATATTATCAGCGGAAAGCGCAGAGGCTGGGGCACAAAGTCTTTCCATACCATTATGCGCCTTGCGGCTGCTACTTCTTGTGGTGAAGGTGCTGGCATAGGCTTTAGTATTTAACCTCACATTCTACGTTCATTCCCGAGCGCAGGCGTTCTATAGCTTCCTTGCTGTTCTCCTTTGTGAATACAATCTTTATTGGAACGCGCTGTTCAATCTTTACAAAGTTTCCGGCAGAGTTGTCCTGTGGTATTATCGAATACTGTGCGCCTGTGGCGTTGGCCAGCTTGCCTACCTTGCCGTGATATTCAACGCCCGGCACGGCGTCCACCTTTATGCTTACGGGCATGCCTTCGCGTATGTTGGCCGTCTGTGTTTCCTTATAGTTGGCTATAATCCACACGTTGTCGTATTCAACTATTGACAGCAGAGTCTGTCCGGGCTGTATAAACTGTCCTTCCTGCAGGGCCTTGCGTGATGTGTAGCCGTCGCACGGGGCAACAATCACGGTGTACGACAGATTCAGTTCGGCCAGGTTTTTTGCTGCCTTGGCCACGTCTATGTTTGTCTGGTTCTGCTCAAGGCGCTGTGTCTGTTCGTCTTTTACGAGCGATGTACTTTTCTTTTGTCTAACGAGCATGTCATATTTGGCCTTCGTAGCCTCATAGTCGGCCTTTGCGTTGTCATATTGCTGGCGTGTAACGGCCTTTTGTGCATACAGCTGTTTATATCTTTGGTAGTCTGTTTCGGTCTGGTTCATCCTTATTCTCAGTTCCTCTATGCTTGCGTCAGAAACCGAAAGGTTGTTTGCCGTGGTAGATATTGCCGTTCCCATGGCCGTGTTCTCCATGAGTGTTTTCTGATAGTTTGCCTTTGCCTGTTCTACTTTCAGCTTATATTCAGAGTTTTCGATGATTACGAGAGTGTCTCCTTTGTGTACAAACTGGAAATCATCGAAGCATACCTTCTGTATGAAGCCCTGCACGCGCGAGTTTATAGGTATGATGTTTCGTCTTATCTGGGCATTGTCGGTGTATTCAACATTGCCGAAGTGTATGAACTTTGAGCAGACCCATGTCAGTCCGCTCAGAATTATTGCGATTACGATGATGTTGCGCAATATCTTTTTGTTTTTTCTGTTCATAATTATTTTTGGGTTATTTAATTATCGTATTCAGTGAACCGGTTGAGTAAATGAGCTTGTAATAATTGTATATTACGTTTATCTGTGCGTTGACATACTGAACCTCGGCCGACAGTCTGAGGTTGTCGGCGTCTACGAGGTCGGTCACGAGCACAAGGTCGTTGGCATAGCGGTTGGCTATCACGTCGTAGTTCTCGCGTGCAAGCTGAAGGCTCTTTTCCTGTGTTTTCAGAAGTTCAAACGAGTCGAGATATCTTGTATATGCAGCGTTTACGTCCAGCGACACGCTTTCTTCGGCCGACGCAAGTTCGTTGTGCGACTGCTCCACTGAAGAGCGCAGGCGCGACAGGTCTTTTGGCAGCTTGTATATATTGCCTATGTTGAATTTTAGTCCCACGCCTACGTACCATGTGTTGATGTTGTTGTCCAATGTAGGTATTTCATATGTGATAGGACCTTTCAGATTGTCGCCGGCTATGATACTTATCTGCGGCATGTAGCCCGATTTTATCACTTTCTCCTTCTTGCTGAGCATGTCGAGCGCAAGTCTGTTTTTGTTTAGTATAGGCGAATTCTTGTAGGCTATGTCCTGAAATTCGGCTTCGCCGGGTTTCGGCATGTTACTCGACAGGAGTGTCGTGTCGGGCAATATCTCAGTGTCCTTAGGCAGTTCGAGCATCGTTACCAGTTTGTCGTTACAGATGTTTATCGAACTTACAAGCTCAGTGCGCTTATATTGCAGATTCTGATACTGCACCTCATATCGCGTGATATCGTTGTTCAGTGCCACTCCGGCAGCTTCGCGTGCGTGCATGTCTCGTATCACCTGGCGCGTCTGTTCCATGTTTCTGTCATACACCGTGAGCAGGTTGCGGTATTTGTACAAGTCGAGATAATAACCTGTCAGCAGGAAGTAAACGTCCTGCTTGTGCGAGGCAAGTTCCCATTCTCTTATTCTCTTTTGTATCTCCAGGGCCTTTATGTTATAGTGGATTGCACCTCCGGCAAACACCACCTGCGAGGCCTCTATTGCGAAGTTGTTGCCAAAATGAGGCGATGAAAATGAATGTCCGTTTGAAAAGTCGCGGTCGGCCACCCATGCGTTGCCGTTGAACGTTGCCGATGCCGAGAACTCCACGCTTGGCAGATAGGCATTCTTTGCCACCGAGATGTCTTTCTCGGCACCGCTTACAACCGACTCGTAAATCTTTATCGTCTTGCTCTGCGTGTCGGCCAGTGAGAATAATTCATTCAAACTCATGATGCGTGCTGTCTGCTGTGCGTGTAATGATGCCGGGCAAATCAGCAACAGGCACGTAATAACATTTTTAATTATATTCTTCATCTGATTTTTATTGATAATATAAATAGTTTACAATAGCAACTATCCCTATAAAATAATAAGCTCAAACATAAGGTTATGTTTCGGTCACTTTTAAAGTTGTTGGTCTCATTGCCTTTCGCGCCGCAGGCAAAAGCATTGTGTGCCTTGGTGTTTCTGCGGTCCGCGCAATGTGGACGACTTCAACTTCGGGATGACTGAATTTGAGATATAACGGCTGATGTGAGCTTTATTTTCCGGATAGTTTGCCTTTATCGCGTTAAAGACTGTTTGTGCGTCTTGATATTTCCTCTACTACTTCGAAGAACACCTCCACCTTTTCGTCGGGTATGCCCTTCAGTAATTCGTAAGACAGTTTCTTTTCAATTTTGTGGTATTCGGCAACAACCTGTTCGCCCATGTCTGTGGTGCTGAGCAGATTCTCGCGTCTGTCTTCCGGGTTTACGGTGCGTTTCACGAGGCCTTTCTTCTCGAGCGAGTCTATCATGCGCATCACAACCGACTTGTTCTTGCCTGTTGCTATGGCAATGTTTTGCAGAATCTGGTCGGTCTTTGCCCTTATCATTGTCAAGAGTATAAACTCTTCAACGGTAAGTTTTATGCTTGCCTCTGCAGCATATCGCTGTTTCATCAGGCGGTGCAGCTTGTTGCGCAGTTTTCCTATTGTTGTTCCTAACAGTTCCTTTGGCATGATTTAAATTTTTTGCAAAGGTAATATTATATTTTGAATTAGTTGCTATTGCGTACTAATTTTTGTGTTAAATAATTCTTTCATGTCCATGTTTCATGCCTTAAGTAAAGAACGGCTCATCGGCACATGGCATGTTTCTTTGGATTTTATCATCTGTAAGAGTCTTGCGCCAATGCTTTATGCCATCATATTCTGTTGTTGGCTTATCCCTGATGTTGATGTTTCGGCGTATACAGGTTATTTAATTCTGCGTTTGTCTATTATTTGATAATGTGTCCGGCAATGTCTCTCAGTAAGTCAACGGCCTGTGGCTTTCTCTTCATGCTCTCCTTAAATGCGTCATATTTAGGTGTCTTTATGGCATTGTTGTCAATTTTATACATCTTTAGTTTATGCAGCGTAGAATCCTTCTTGCCAAGATTAACATTGTTTATCGTCGTCATTCTGGCATTGCCCGTTGTTATTTTTATAGAGTCAGCAGGTTGTTGTGCATTCTGTTTAGCTGACGTTTGTGCCGTGGCAGACAGGATGCAGACGTTGAAGATTAATGTTATTAAATAGAGTTTCTTCATAATCTTGTGCTTTTTTGCAAAGATAGAATAAATCCTGATTACTTTCTGATTTTTTTTAGTAAAAAAACATAATCATGCTTTATGGTAAAGCATCTTCTTATTATGGCTTTTTTTGCCTGCCGAAAGTAATGTCCGTATGTCGGTTTTGCCGTCAGTCGATACTCCTTCTTACTGCTTTCTCCTTATCATTTTTGCGTCATTTCAAGCCCAGTGTTTCATTATAAGACAAAAAGTGCGTGAAAATCGTAACATTTTTGGCTTATTATATTTAAGGTTAATATTTTTATTTCTTTTATATGGTGTTTGTGTAACAAAACAACGTATATTCACTTTCAAACTGTTAGTGACCTGTTTACGACCCGTAACTCGGCCACTTTTCACTCAAAAGTGGGCCACTTTTTATGCGTAAGTCATAGAGTTATTTTTAGGAAATCAGCGTGAACATTTTAGCCATGCATATTACTAGATTGAGTTTACATATATGTTTACAAAGGTATGGTTATTTATTTCGTAAATCCGCAAGTGTAGAAAAGTTGATTTGCTGTTGTTGTACAATGACAGTATATTTTTTAATGTCAAATAAAGTAAATATTCCGCGTAAAAAGTAGTATTTTTCTTTTATCAGATGAAAAGTACTAAATTTGTGAATAAAATGCTTTTATGTGGAATATTTGGTCGAAAATAAGTGTTATTCGGTATGTCCGACATGAGAAAATTGTAAGATATGTTAATTTTTTTAAGTTAATTGGGCGTGTTTGAGAACATATTATGGGTTGTGGTTTTCACATAATTGAAGTTTTTTTAGTAATTTTGTCATCAAACTACAGTGCTTTGAGTCCAATTTGTCATTGATTAGGTGAGTTCTTTCATGGCATAGAACAAGGCAGCTTAGACCATGCCGAATATGGCGAAGCAATACAACATAGGCATTGGCGTGAAGTGTAGTCTAGACATAGTGAAGGTGTTAGCTTGACGCTGTGTTTGAGGTAATCTGCAATATTGCAAGTCATTGCAATCATAGTCTTGAACAAGGCAACGATAGATATCCGAAATATAATATATAATTCCTTTGGGACGTTGTAGGTATAAATCGCACCTTTAAGGATAAAAATTATATAGGTCTTTTAATGGTAAGCGATTATTCGTATCAGTGTGTACTCAGACATTGTTTGTTCAACTATGACAGAAATTTGCTAGAGCCTTAGATTGTGAAACAGATAACAGTGTAATCTAACATTTTATTTATGTCTATAACTGAGTTCTGTCTAGAATAAAGTTAGGTCATCGATATGAATGTAAAAAAGCATGCAATTGATGATATAAGCACCAATGGAGGCGGTGAGAGCCCTCCATGCACCGGTTTTATCCCCGATGCTCTCCCCGAAGTTCAAAAGCCGGTTTTGGCAGAGAAATTAAACAGAGGGGTGTCCACCCGAAATGCTCTGTCGAGAACAGTTCCTAAAATGCCGAAAGAAGTGCCCCATTGGTATGTTTTGCGTGTAACATATGGACGTGAAAGGAAAGCATACGATTATTTGATTAGCAAGAATGTAGAGGCCTTCTATCCAACAATCAGGACTGTGAAGGAAGTTGACGGCAAGAGAAAGACCGTTGAAGAATCTCGTATTCCCAACATCTTCTTTGCACGCGGAACGGAAGAAGAAATAAAGTCTTTTGTTTACGATAACGTAAACCTTCCCTATTTACGCTTTTATTATCGTCATTTCCATGAAGGATCACTGATTGTAAAAGAACCCCTCATTGTTCCTGATTATCAGATTGAGAGTCTCAAAATCATCTGTGCCTCTGAAGCGGAAGACATTATTATTGTGCCGCCTGATGTTCATAAATTCAAAAAGGGCCAGACTGTACGTGTAATAGATGGTGTATTTAAGGGTGTCATCGGAAAAGTAGCCCGTTATCATGGGCAACAACGAGTGGCGATTATCATTGATGGTCTGTTAACAGTTGCTTCCGCTTATGTACCGAGCGCGTTTTTAGAAAAAATCATTTGATAATTGGGGTACGATATTATTACTTGTATGATATAAAAAATCAATAGATGACAAAAGGGCAAACTATTCTTATCTTATAGAGAGCTACTAATTCAAACGGTTAATAGACGAATGGAGGTAAACCAAACATTAAATTTCTCAATTTGATGGCCATTGAAGGCATCGAAGCAGAAGAGTTTTACTTGTATTATTTATTCAAAATAGGGGTTACTTATCCCTAAAATCTGTCATAAACAAAAAAAAATAAATGAACATATCACTTGTATACAATACCGGAATACAGTATGTTGAGCTTGAATCAAAACTGAAAGTAAATTTAGGCTTAGGCACTGATGATTCTCCCGTGCTCTATTTCGTTGAAACAGCAACAGACAATCAGGTTGAAATAGAGCCAGCCTACTATTTTCATAAACATCGAGAATGCCTTCGCCGGGCCGATCTTATTAAAGGAGGATACCTGTATAAGAAGACAAACGAGCTTGTTGATGAGGCTGATATTGCAGAGGACATGAAGTGGCTTCCTGTCAATTCTTGTATACGTATTAGTAAATTGACAGAGCGAGTTGGTGTATTGCATGAGGAAGGTTTATCACTTATTGAAAATAAGTGGCTCCCAATGCCTTATTTTGAGAGTACGGAGGACGGTATGTCTGCGGAACCTACAAATTGGTGTCGTATAAAACTCATCCCTCTCAAAGACGAATGCAATGAGGAGTTTCGTGTATATAAAGTTTTATTAGCGTTTGATACGTCATCACATATGAACGCTGGCAAAGAGACGCCTATTTTCCGAGGTGAAAGATATCGTAATTATTCACTTTGTGGTGTGAATTCAGCTCTCATGGAACACAAAACTGCCACACAAAAAGACGCTATAGAGAATCGTCTTATACCTTTAAAAGCTTTTGATTTCTGCAACGTGAGTCGTCAGCCATGGCTCAACCGGTATCTCCGACGCATATTCAACTCCAAGGGAAATCTTCAAGCGGGAGAGCAATTAAAATATATAGCATTCTATACGTATCTCATCACGACGCTTCATAAACGTCAGATTCTGCCAGACATAAAGCTATACAATGATGAGGGAAATGCTTCAGTCGGTGTGAATCTTATACTTGATATTGGCAATTCAAGGACTTTTGGGCTTGTTGCCGAAGATCCGATTGATCCTTCATTTTCTAAAACCGCAGTTGTTCAGATAAGAGATCTTGGAACGGGAGAGCTGTATCCGGATCCTTTCGACATGAGACTTTGTTTCAAAAAAGAAGATTTTGGAGTGGAAACACCTGATGGGGCATTCCGATGGCCAAGTGTCGTACGTCTTGGCAAAGAAGCACTACGTAATATCTACGAAGTTACTCAAGATTTTGAGAGTGATGTCCAATACGATACCAATTATAGCAGCCCTAAACGTTATCTTTGGGACAAGGAAGCGTATTGCTATCAATGGAAATTTATAACTAAAGAGCAGGATCAGACGTCAGCTCAGCAACAATCAACAATTGATTACGAAGGTCTGATGCAACAGTTCCATAACGATGGTCGATTCGCTTCGGATCCTCAACAAATGGGTGATAAAAGTTGCTATTCCCGCAGTTCGTTGATGACATTCTGCTTCATAGAGATACTTTTACAAGTTCGTCAGCAGATAAACAGTTTTGAATTCCGTAAAAAGAATGGCAAGGATTATCTCAAGCGAGAAATACGACGTGTAATTCTTACTTGTCCTACAGCTATGACAAGGGAGGAGCAGATTACCCTTCGAAAATGTATGGAGGAAGCTTCCATTGTTATAGAGCGTTATTATTCTAACACGTTCAATGTGCCTTATGTTAGAAATGGTGCAAATCCCATTGAGATTATACCCTCGGTTGAAGATCTCATGTTAAGTCCTGGTCAAATGTCTCTTCGGAATAGTTGGAGTTATGATGAAGCCACATGCTGTCAGATGGTATACCTATATGGAGAGTTACGTAGTTATCTTGGAAATGCGAGAGAATTGTTTAAGACTTACGGGAGGAAGAGGAATGGAGCGTCTGTGCCTTCACTAATTATCGGCTCTTTGGATATTGGTGCTGGTACATCTGATATTATGATTGCCAATTACTCAACTCATGGTCAGAGCATTCAACCGAAGCCCTTGTTTTGGGAAAGTTTTAAACTTGCTGGTGATGATCTTATTAAGCGAATTGTCACAGACATTTTGCTGGAAGTGCCTCGCGCTGATTATCCAAATGCTTCAGGTATTATAAGAGCTAAATTCAATGCTATCGGTGTAAATTCAAGAGAGGCTGCAGAAAAGGTACTTCATTTTTTTGGTGAAGGTGCGACTATGGGAGTTCTTGAACAGAGAATGCGCAAAGAATTTCTAGTTCAGATTTCTTATCCATTTGCGTCTTTTTTACTCGAAAAACTTAGGAAGGGTGACAAAGAGTGTGAGTTGTCTTTCAATCAGATTTTCAAAGGAGAAAAGCCATCTGAAGAACTTCTTGACTTCTTTGCCAACCAAATAGGCTTCAGATTTGAGGATCTCACTTTTATATATTCGCCCCAATTACTAAACGAGATTGTCCTGAGGGTATATGAACCAGCGATGCGTAAATGGGCGGCATTGTTTCGGAAGTATCAATGTGATATTGTTCTTTTAGGAGGACGTCCGTGTTCTCTTAAAGAAATAAACTCTCTTATGAAGAGACTGTTGCCCGTCACTCCGGACAGGCTCATTTCAATGATTAATTACCGAGTTGGATCTTGGTACCCAGGGGCTACTGATAGAGGCTTTTTTAAAGATAATAAATCACTTGTAGCGGTAGGTGCTTTAATCGCGTACTTGGCTGAGAAGGGAGAACTTCCTCAGTTTAGTCTACAACCGGCATTGTTGAAGACTGATGTTCTTCCGACATCTGATTATATAGGGGTCCTGAATTTGGGTACCAGTATTATAGAGAATGTCTTGACTCCAGTTCAGAATTCACGGACAATTACGGTTGCAAATCTCCCGATATATTTCGGCACCAAACAACTTGATACGGTTGGTTATATGTCTTCAATGTTGTATGTGCTGCATTTTAATGAAAAGAATATTCGCGAGGAAGCAATCAAGAATCTCCGAAAGAAAATGAATCTTATGGCCGATCGGAGCGACTCTACGATTTCACCTAACGCCATAGCAAATGAAATAGACCGCATCAAGACAGAAATTCGATTCCAGTCTCCTCTTAAAGTGTCACTTGAACGAGATTTCAGAGATGACAAAGAAAAGATTTCCATAACATCTGTAACAGATAGTAACAATAACAACGTGACAGCAGAGATTGAACTCTCGTTGAGAACATGGTCTGATGAGAGCACAAATTGGCTTGATTCAGGTGTATTTAAACTAAGTATATAATTATGAATATAATAGCTCAGCTCGAGGCAAATGCTCAAGCATTAAGATGGAGTCGCCAATACCTAAAAGGTGGAACCCTGCATGAAGCGCGCAAAAGCTTCATAAATAATCGTCTTCAGTTGCGTCGCTTACAATATGCAAGTTCACAGAAGGCCGGTGCGGCTATATTCGGTATCAGTCAGGTAGGAAAGTCATATATGACTAATTACCTTTTATCCACAAATGATAGTCCGGTAAAGGTCTATGATAATGAGGGTAATGGTACAGCTTTTCTTGCTAATATAGACCCTATGGGAAACGGTCGTGAGTCTACAGCCTTAATATCACGTTTTAGTACCTCAAACTTATGTGGAGGAAATACCAATTACCCTATACGAGTCAGAATGATGTCTCTGTCAGACCTTACTCTTGTCTTGGCGGACAGTTTTTATAATGATCTCACAGGTCATATCGTTCCCAACAATGAGGAAATTAAGAAGGAAATAAATCGTCTGCAATCTAAATATGCTTCTTTGCCCATAATCCAATCTTATGTAGGAGAAGAGGATATCTATGAATTGCAGGAATATTTCTCCTCTGATTTGATGCGGTCATGTCCGGATTTTCATAGAGATTTGGTTAAGGAAGGCTATTTTGAAACTCTATCTCAAGTTATTGAAAAAATTCCAGTAGAAGATTGGTCTAATGTTTTTGGTTATCTTTGGTTGCATAATCCAATTATGACCGATGTATTCATGAAGCTACTTGTTACTCTTCAGAAACTAGAGTTTAGCACAACTTGTTACATCAATATTCAAGCTCTGCTGAATAGTAAGGGAACTATACTTCATGTTGATCGTATCTTTGAGCTTTTCAATGTTGAAAATATTTCCGGAGGTAACGGCTCTTTCACGATTGAAAAGGCAAGTGAACCATTTATGAATGTTCTGACCGATAAAGACCATGAAATAAACCATATTGAGAAAAGTGCTTTCTGTGCTTTGGCGATGGAAGTTGGATTTACTATTGCAAACCCGATAGACCCTTCTCATAAACAGAATCTTGAAAACGAAAAGCCATTTCTTGACACTCTTGATATTTTAGATTTTCCTGGAGCTAGGTCGCGTGAGGAGATTGCCATAGCTAACCTCAATAAGGAAACTGCATCACAAATGGTTATTCGCGGTAAGGTGGCATATCTTTTCAACAAATATTCGCGACAACACTTGATTTCTACTCTTCTGCTATGTCAGGATGACAGACAAGCTGAAGTAAAGACTGTCCCCCGACTCATTAATACTTGGGTTGAGAATGCTATCGGACGTACAGTTGAAGAACGCACCCAATTCATTAGAGAGTCAAAGGTTTCTCCATTATTCGTTATTGCTACAAAGTTTAACAATTATCTGAAAAAAGACTATGGTGGCATGGACTATGATAAGATGTTGAAGAAGTGGATTAACCTCGGTAGTAATCTTTCAAGTGTTCTTGAAATCAAAGGTGCAGGGGAAGACTCTTGGTTTCAGAACTGGATACATGGGCAATCATTCAAGAATATCTTCTTGCTCAGGTCATTTTTCTTTTCAGGAAACGACCATATTTTTGAAGGATATAAGGAAGAAAATGAGATGATTACAAGTGCTGAATCTAAGGTCGGTACTGATTATCAAGAATACTTACCTAAACTCAAGGAATCTTTTCTAGACAATGAATCATCGTTTGTTCATCGCCATTTTGAAAATCCTAGAATTTCATGGGATGCAGCGGTAACTCCAGGTCTTGACGGTTCACATCTGATTATAGAGAAGCTTACATTGCTCAAATCTCATATTGACAACGCCAGAGAATTGCTCCGTAAACGAATAATAGATGAAGCGTTCAAAACATTGGTAACAACGTTGTTAAATCATTATCATGACGATAACTCTGCACTTGAGATGACAAAGCAAAGAAAGACTGCTGTGGATATGAAGATGCAGTTCAATGTGTTGTTCGGCAAAGACAAAGACTTCTTCACTGATTTCCTTGACAGTCTCATAATAAATGAGGCTAGTTTGCATAATAAGATACTCAATGCAATAACATCATTACAGATAGTCGAAAAAAATAACACAGATGAGCTTCTCTTGATTAGAGAACAGCTGGGAGTTTCTTCAGGACAGTCTTACTCAGAGAACGTACAACACGCCATCGAAGCAATAGGTGTAGGTACAGAAGAAGAGTTGGAAGAATATCTTAAAGATTATGAGTTGACTATCGAAGCATTAATACCCGACTCGGCAATTTCCAATATCAGTAAGATGATTGCTGATGTTGTCGCATCCTATTGGATAGAGCATATATCGATTGACAATTTACAGCATTTGGTTGATAGAGGTCTGCCTCAAAGTAAACTCGAGACATTCCTGAACAACACAAAAGCTTTGTTTAATAAGAAGCTTTCAATCTCATCTCGTATTGCAGAACGAATTGCTCCGTTTGTTGTAGGTGCTGTCTCTTTAGAGGATCTGACCCCGATGCTTGCTGACATTTCCTCACAGATGGTCAATAATTTCATTACTTCTATGGGTGCGGAGTATTATGCTGAGAAGCAATGGAAAGAACTTGAGTTGGCTTGTGCACAGATAAAACTGCCTATTTCAAGCCATAAATCGGAGTATTGCGATGTTTTGTTCAATGAAAAAGATGCACGCAAAGAACTTCGGGAGATGTTCGATGCATTTGATAATGGCGACTTGTTACAAAAGAAACCTCATCTTGCGTCCAACTATGCAGAGTTTAAGAAATGGACGGATTTAATGCAGTTATCATTCCTTGCGACCGCAGGCATCCCTACATACGATGTAGCTATGAACGATGCACTACGAGAGGTAATAGAAAAATATATTACCTCCGTTAAGGCGTTGTATGACAACTGTGTTGCAAATGAGAAGTTAAAATCTCTTGCAACAATAAAGGTATCTGTATAATGATGGAACTGACAACCTCTCCTGTACGCGAATACGACTTTACAATCTGTGAAGGGCGAATTGTTGTGCGCAGTCTAGCCAGAATCAATGCGCTACTCGACGTGTGGACAAAAGATTTAGATGTTAAATATCGAAGAATTCTTGCCGATGTAGCATTTGATGGCACAGGCTCTGACGAGGAGATGATTTGGAGTACTGATGTATTTCTTTCAGCACCAAGGAGACTATCAGAGCTGGACGATAATGAAGCTGAATCATATAGAGCGATTCTCAAGGAAACGCTTCTTCTTTATGCGCAGTCAATAGTTCATGCACCAAAGGAGGTCAGAAAGCTTCTCTATTCGGCAATAACCTATATTTCAGAGGAATCTGTCTTCTGTGGAGACGGACGAGTTGTTCTTTCAGAATGGGGCGTTCTGTCAAAAGACAATACTGAGATACTTGGTATGCCTTATGGTATTGAAGTTTCTCCAGATAAAAATGAAGCAAAAACTGAAAAGGAAACAGTCAATATTGAGAGTGATAAAGAATGCTCACACATAACGCTTAAAGATAACGGTTACAACACTAAGAGCAATGATACGGATGACGATAAGAAACGACGCTTTCGTAAAGCGTTGTTATGGATTATTCTGTTGGTAGTCCTGATAGCTGTGTTTTTATTGCTTATGCACGGATGCAAGTCGTCCATGGAAAGCGTAAGAGAGGTTGCCCCTGATATTAAGAATGAAGAGATCGTGATATCCTCCGACAGTATAAATTATGTTGTATTAAACCGTTTTATACTTGTAATTGGAAATCAAGATGCATCCTTGGGAGACTTTGTAGACGATTTCAGAAACAGTTATCCTGACGAAAAAAAATATATTCTCTCCAATAGTGACAATCAGTTAAAACGCCTGACATTGACTTTTCCTAAAGAAGAGAAAACTGCTTTAGAAAGAGATTTACCGGTAAAATTTAAGTCTTACAGTCTGATGATTTTACCTGAGTCTGTGTATAAGTCATCATCGACTGTTACAAATGATCCTGCTTTGTCTGATGCTGAGAAAAACTGGTATTTCAATGAGTGTGGCATTTACGAAGCATGGGATTTGACTATGGGAGACAATGATGTAATAGTTGCTATTATAGATGACGGTTTTGATTTAAACCATCCGGAATTGCGAGGACGTATTTACATGCCTTTCAATGCAGTGACACATACAGATGTCATTTCACCCTCTCCGTCTGGACACGGCACCCATGTTGCCAGTACTGCAATTGGTAATGCCAATAATTCAGAGGGCACAGCTGGTGTTGCTCCGAATTGTAAATTTATGCCAATCCAAGTTGGTGACACCAACGGCAATATGTCATCTACTGCAATATTTGACGCGGTCTTATATGCTATAAGCAATAAGGCAGATGTAGTAAACATGTCTCTTGGAATGTACTTCGGGCAAAATTTACAATTTGCTCCTCCTTTTGTTCAGTATAACTTGAGAAGTTCCTATTTTAAGCAAGAGGAACAAATCTGGGCAAATATTTTTGAATTAGCACGACAGAACAATGCAATATTTGTTCTTGCAGGAGGAAATGAAAATATCCTCATCGGCATAGACCCTATGTCAAGAAATAAAAACACCATAAGAGTGTCTGCAACACAGCCCGATAGACAAAAGGCGTCTTTCAGTAATTTTGGGGATTATTCCACTGTTTCAGCTCCAGGAGTGCATATTTATAATGCAGTTCCGGGAGGTAAATATACCTATATGGACGGCACGAGTATGGCTGCACCTATTGTTGCAGGAGGCTGTGCCTTATTGAAGAGCCAGGACAAGTCGATGACAATTAGCGAGATCATCTCAAGACTAAGAAATACTGGTGCGAAGAGTCCATCTTTTGTTGGTCCAATTGTCAATTTTGCACATGCTCTGAATAATGAAAATAAAGCTCCAGTCACCAATCTGCCATTGGTGGACTCTAATGAAGAAGAAAATGAAGATAAAGCAACACCCGCAGTCGTGATTTTACCGGAAAATATAAAAGCAGAAGATCTTCGTGGCCGCTGGAAAAGTGTATCGAAGTTTTATTCATCCAAGAATATTGAGGTTTCGTTGTATCTGAATTTCAATGGTACGACAGCCAGCAAAATAGATATTATTGAACCATCAGGATATTGTTATTCTGCTCCTCTCAGACTTACCATCAAAGATGATATTATATACCTTGACCAATTGGGCGAAGCCAGATCTTCTTTATCTTCTGAGAGTTATGAACCCTATAGGTTTGTCATAAAACCAGGACGGGGACGAGTAGCCATAGCCAAAGGGCAGAGTAAGCAACAACCTATAAATGTTTTTGAATTTAATCTAATAAAGATATAATCTTCTGTAAATGAAAAATTTAAAATACGATTCTGATAAGGTCAACGATTATAGCAAGAAAGAACTTGCTGAGATGATTTTCAATGGTGAGGTCTCCAGGGAACAAGTCAACGAAGATGGTTTGTATCTCTATCACAGGCCTATGCTTGATAAAGAACTCTCCCTTATGGAACAGGAGGAGCACGATTGGACTGAAGCGACGAACCATAATACAGTGGGAAGTTTCAAGGTTTATCTCGACAAATATAATCCGACCATTGTCGAAGGTGAAACTATCACAGATGGCTGGGTTGAAAACACTGTATATGTGGGACGTCATGTTGACGATGCTATCCGTCTTCAGACAGTTGAGAAAATTGACGGTGCCGTTAAAGAAAATGATAGAGACAAAGCCGCTTGGAATAAGGCAGAAGAGGGAAATTCTATAGAAAGTTACAATGAGTATATCACTGTTTACGACAAACGACCTCCGGCATATCGTGGACAATATGTTGATGAAGCAAAATTAAGGATTCGTGAACTTCAAGACAAATTTGATTGGGATAAGGCTGTGTCGGAAAATACGATAGAATCGTATAAAACATACCTGTCTAAATATGATGTTTCAACATCTTCGTACAGAGGTTCTTATATATCTGAGGCTATTGAGGCAATAAAACGGTTAACTTTACAGTCAATGCCTCATACACATCCTGTAGACCCACTCAAAAATGAAACGGAAGATTGGGAAAAAGCTGTGCGTGCCGATAATATTGAGGCATACAAATGCTATATCTCTAAATATGAACCTTTAGGAGGTAAATATGTAGTCGATGCAAAAAATGCGATAGAAAGACTTCGTGAAGAAAAAGTTTGGTCAGAAGCATTGAATAATGACAATTTTGTTGGTTATAAAAAATATGTCACTATATATCAAAATAAGAATAGTAAACATCTGGTAGAGGCTGAACAAAAGTTAAACCAACTCAAAAAAGACTTAGCATGTATTATTGACAATATCACACTAGAAACAACCGATGATAAAGAATGGGAAAAAGCATGTAAGGCAAATACAATTACTGCATATCGTTTATATTTAAGTAAATTCGATGGACAAAATACATCTCAGAAAGGTAAGTATGTTAGTGAAGCTAATAAACGTATTGATAGCCTCATGGATGAGGCTTGTTGGGAGGATGCGGTTAAACAGAACATTCATGCAGCCTACCAGAATTATCTGAAGCAATATCCTAATGGACATCATTGCGATGAAGTTAAGAGAATCATTAATCCAAATTCTAAATCTGCTGGATGTCTAAAAGCTTTGCTTTGGTTTTGCTTAGCTGTAGGTGGAGTCTTTATTGTATGGCAATATTTGTATTACAAATGGCCTTTTGTGTATGATAATCAAGAATTAGGTATAGATACAATATGTTTAGATACTGGGATTGTTGATGATATTCTAATAGTTGATTCTGCTGCAATTGAAATAATAGATGACACAGCTAAAGAAGTTACCATTCCATCAAATTCTGAGAATAAATCTATTGATAGAGATTGTGTCATCAGAAAGAATCTTAAGCAAAAAGTACCTACTTCAACAAAAGAAAAAAATTATAAAGAATTAGCAGAATCTGGAGATACTAGAGCATATGCAGTATTGGCAAAAATGTATCTTAATAAAAATAAATACGATCAAGCTGCTTATTGGGCAAATAAAGCATGGTATGCAAATGCAAATCGTGTACTTGCAAGTGAAGTTATAGAATATCTTTCAGATATTGATTACTATGTTGGTGCAAAATATAAAAAACCTTATTAATAAGAATATAAAGATTATGATTAAAAAATTAAATATAGTACTTATAATTCTTTTTTTGAGCATAAGCACAGCTTTTGCTCAAGATAAAGACATTATCTCTAAAGCAAAGGAAGGAAATGCCAAAGCTCAATATTCATTGGCTTTAAAATATTATAATGGGTCTGCAGGTTTTAGTAAAAACTATGCTGAAGCATTTGCGTGGGCATTAAAAGCTGCTAAGCAAGGTCATATGGAAGCCCAAGATTTAGTGGGATTTTGTTATTGGTCTGGTAATGGAATCAAGAAAGATTTATACCAGGCGGTAGAATGGTATAAATTATCTGCTAATCAAGGTTATGCAAATGCCATGAAAAACCTAGGTGTTTGTTATGCTAATGGACAGGGGGTTGTTAAAAACATGACAGAATCATTTCAATGGTATCTAAAGGCTGCAGAAACAGGTGATTCACGCGCAATGTATATTGTTGCTACTAGATATCAAAATGGCATCGGTATAGCAGCTAATGCAATAAAATCAAAAGAATGGATGGAAAAAGCTTCCGAGGGTGGAGATTCTGATGCACAGTATGCTTTAGCAAAAATGTTGCTAAAAGGGACACCAGATATGAATACTGATACGGTCGCAGCATGTTTTTGGCTATTTTATTCTGCCCAGGGAGGAAACGATCTCGTACACAAAGAGGATGAACGTAATACAAAGGCAAAAATACTGTTAGAACATATTGCAGATGATCAAACTTCAAATTGGATTCATTATGCCAAATATTACATCGGGAAATATTATAGTATTGAGAAGGATTATTCTAAAGCTGAAGAGTATCTTTATAATGCTTATAAGTTAGGATGTAAAGAAGCTTCTGCGGAATTAGGGTGGTTGTATTATGAAGCAGATTCTCATAATGGAACAATAAGAACGAATACAGCTTTTGACAATACATTTGATAAAAATGAGGAACTAAAAAAATTTAGACAAAGAGAACATCGATTTCCTAATGACAATTCAATATATTGGTTTAATGTTGCTCTTAAAAATGGTATTGATGGGGATGGTTTGATTTATTGGTATTTATGTAATATATATGTTCAAAACAACGCTTTTGATAAAGCTGCTGAGAACCTTGAGAAATTTTTGTTGGAGGGACATGGTTTTAATGGTCCTATAGAAGATTATCTCAGATTAGCAGATCTTTATTATTTGTCGAATTCTAACCCTAAAGCAGCTTTTAAAATTTATAAAGAACGATATGATGCGACTAAGAGTAAAAATATGGATAGTGAGTATTATGATGAGGTTTGGTTTTCTTGGATGGCTTGCGGATTAGGAAAATGCTATTACTCTGGATTTGGAGTACAAAAGGATCCGGTAAAAGCATTTGCTCTTTTTAAGGAAGCGATAGAAGCAGATAACGATCCTGAAGCTATGTATCTTATTTCAAGATGCTATCGTCTCGGAAGAGGAACTTCTCAAAATTTAAAATTAGCAGACGAATGGTTGAAAAAGTCTAAAGAGACTAAAGACCCATCCGCATTGCGTGTGTCGTCAGCATTAAAAAAGTAAGAAATGAAAGAAATATCTACATATCCGATAAAAGAGATCCAGAGTGTGATACCAGGAGAGAACTATGTCAATTTGAAGGCTAGACTAGACCAACTAAGTCCGGAATTCTCATCATTATTTGCTTCTTTTAAAATAGATGGCGACGAGGGTATTTGGTACGGTAAAGACAACATCGCATATCAACGATTTCAGGATGCTTCAGAGACTCAGAAGGAAGAAATTGCCGCACAACTTGAAATAGCGAAACAATCATTGTGTGACAATCCCCCTGAGAAGATGGAGAATTTTGTGAAATTACTTTTTCAGATTCCATCAGAGTCTCAAATTTTTTGGTACTTGGATAATGATGGCAATATTTCTGTAACCATTGCCCAATGGGGCTTCTCTAATCGAGATTCTGAAAAGTGTGAGGATGTTATTCAGGTATTGATTGACAAAGAACGTCCACTCACACAAGTCCCGGTAACTTTGAAATTCATCTATAGTAACCTTGAACCAGCATCTAACTATGATTTTCAGTTTCATCTGTTCAATAATGAGAAACTTTGCAAAACCGATGCTAATGGTGAGTACCATGTTGGCACACTGTTCGCAGGTAAGAAGATTGCCGTATCAACAATTGATGGAAAACAGTATCAGGAATTTTTTATAGAGAAAGGGAAAGAATTTATCACGACTATCAATCTTAACGTTATTTACTCAATAACCATAAAAAATCAATATGGAGATTTAAAACCATATTATCCTTTTGAGATAGGAACGCTTCCCGTAAAGACAGATGAGACAGGTGTTTATCATGGAGAAGCTATAATAAAGCCAGAAGCTCAGATAAATGTATCAGTTTCTGATAATAAAGTCTTTAATTTTAAACTATCCAATGATTCCTCGAACAATGATTTTATAATTGAAATCCAGGAGAATGTAAGGAAAAATCCTGATACGTTTCGTATAAGATTGCTGGACTATGACGGCAAACCGCTTATACAAATGCCATTCAAAATATTATCAACTGGCAATATAGTTATTGAAGGAATCACGGATGTTAATGGTTATGCCAAGCTGTCATCAAAATATTTTAAGGATAAAGAAAAGTACCAGATAATTTTTGAAGATTCTGAGGAATATCGTAAATCTCTAAAAAAATAGGGAGATAACAACCATGAGTAAGAAGATAGTTTTCAAAAAGGATTTTGTCTTTGACAAAGGCAAATCTGAATATCAGTTTCAGCTAAAGAAAAAAAATAACCTTTGGTTATGGCTATTGTTACCAGTACTCTTTTTTGCTATTTGTTGCATACGTTGTGAAAGAACAATAACGGTTACTGCTGTGGATGATATATCCGGAGACGTTTTAGAGAATGTTGAGGTAACCATAAGTCATGTTGATTATTATCTTTATAAAGATGGTCGTTTCTGTGGTGGTAAGTTGCAATGTGACACCTTGCTAACAGATGCTAATGGAATAGTGACATTCGAGATGCAGGATTGTAGTGTGTTCTCTTATATTTTCTGTGCTTTCGTAAAGGCTGAATATACAGCTATCGGTGATTGCCACCATCTTGATCCTTCTCCTGAATCTTCATTGTTTCATTATACAAGAAATAAAATTTTAAGACTTGTTCCTAACACCTCAGATATATCCTGGCATATATTTGACAAAGAGACTAAAGAGCCTCTAGCCGGTGCGTGTGTTATATATCAGTACCAGTTAAGTGGCTTTAGCAAGACAGATACAGTTAAGTCTGATGCAGCTGGAAATTGTATTCTGAAAGGCATTCCATCATGTGGGGATGTGACTCTCTCGAAAGTCACTTGCTACGGTTTTGAAGATGCAGTACCTGTTGAATATAGTGTGCCGAAGATTCTTGATGATGTAAACTCTGCAAGGACGGAACTCGTTCCTATGAAAACGAGCTTTTCCTTCTTTGTCAAGAATAAAAATACAAAGCAGCCGCTTCCGGGAGCAATGGTGGATGTTGTACTTACTTCAAGAGCAGGAAAAACCGTTCGAGGCCAATCTCAAACCAATGTTGATGGTAAAGGTCGAGGTGTTTTTGATGATGCTTTTATTCTCGCCAATCTGGATTTTACTGCTAAAAAGTTACATTATAAGGATGGTCATTATGATAAAAAAGTAACCGTAGAAGTTTTCAAAAGTCTTCCAGATAGTGCTCGTGTAATTTATCTTGAGCCAGAGTCATATATGGAAGAATTCCAAAATGTTGATTCCATTACAGGTGCCCCTATCATAGGAGTTGAGAATGTTATGACTGTAACATCTCATGGTAAAGATTTCTCGCAGACAGAAGTAAGTAATAGAAATGGCGTTTTTTATGTCAATGCCAGAGAGGGAGATAAGATACACATTGCTTCTTTTCACGATTCTTATGAAACAAAGGAAACAGATATTAAGTCTTTTTCAAAAGGTGAAATAATCCGTATGAATCCAAAGCGAGTTTGTCTTAAATTTAGAACAATTGATGCAGAAGATGGTTCGCTGTTGGATGATTGTATTCTTGAAATAACAACCTCCCGGAGCCATGTCTCGGATCCACATAATAGCGGTAATGGTCAATTTTCGGTGTCTGGGCTTTATCTTGACGAGACAATCAGTATCATTGCATCTAAATTCGACTATGGGACAAATGCTATAAAAATTCACGAAACAAAAGTATCTGATCTTATTAATGCACATCAAGATGCGCGAGATATACCTCTAGCACTTGATTTAGAACCATGTAATGCAAGCGATAGTGGTGCTTCTGATGTTGCTGCTGGTAGCGTTTCAACACCCCAGTCTTACAATATGGGGCAAAAGAGTGGAACGTTTGAATTCAAATGGAGTAATGGCGGATCATGTCCTGATAAGATTGACGTTTATAATCATAATCCGGGTGAAGATTATACTAAAACTTCTCCTATCTTCACAACCGGAATGACAGCTGGAGATGGGAATGCTTTCGTCAAGTTTTTTAATGGTAGCGTTATAACAATCATTGTTACAACAGGGCCGGAAAATGGTTCTTCTTGGAACTATAAAATTTCATGTCCTCAATAATGCATGATATATATAACTGAATTTATTAATAAATACGAATTAAAATATGAGAAAAATAATTATTGTGGCTTTGGTTTTATTGTGTCAGTTTAACACATATGGTCAAGTAATAAACCCTCTATTCTTCAAGTATCCACAATGGAGTGAAGAATTGGAAAATTTGGCTCAGAATAATTTTCCTGCTAAAGTCGTTGTGGCTACTATTATGAGACAGGAAATGGTGTTCATAAGAATCTAAAAACAGCAGTAAAGTGGTATAAAGAGGCGATATCTCAACCACATGATGATATAGGTCGAGCATACAATAATTTAGCAAATTGTTATGAATATGGTAAAGGCATCGAGAAAGATTTAAAAAAAGCTTTCGAGTATTATTCTTTGGCGACTCAATACAAAGATGCAAATTCATATTGCAATCTTGCTGAATGTTATGAATACGGTAAAGGTACAGATATAGATTTTGATAAAGCTATAATATGGTATAAAACATGCATTAATAATGGCACCCCACAAGGGAAACGCAAATCACAAGTAAGAATCGGATATATCCTTTCATTTGAAAAGAATGAAATTGATAATGGTATACTGTATCTTAAAGCCGCATCCGAAGATGGAAGTGCAGCTGCATATTACTATCTTGGTGAAATTTATAATCATGGGGTTGGCAATGTTCCTATAGACTATAAAAAGGCTCTGTCATACTTTAAACTTAGTATAAATACTGATGAAGTATTACCTTTTGTTGTTACACTTATTGGTGATTTTTACTATGAAGGAAAAGGAACTCCACAAGATAAAACTAAAGCCAAAAAGATGTATCAAACAGCTGCAAAAAGAGGAGATAAGGATGCGGCTGAAAAACTAAACATGTTAACATTCTAACAATATAAAATTATGGTAAAACTCAAATTGCTCATTTTTATACTTATCATATCAGTTCCAATAATGTGTATTGGAGGTCCGATTTATGAAAATGCTAGAAAACAAGCTATAGATCTTTACAATAAAGGTCGATATTTAGAAGCTGCTAACCAATTTATAGCAATTCAAAATATTGCGCCGGTATTTAACGATTTAACTCAATGGTTGTCGAAATGTAATCGTCAAATAGCTCTTCAAAATAATAAAAAACTAATTAGTAAAAAGAAACTTGCAGTTAAACACAATAAGTTGAATAAAACAAATAATCGAAGTTCATTTCAAAAAGATGATTTTGTAGTATACGATTCTATAGGGAGTTATAATAACGAAGGAATTGCTTTAGCAATGCTCGATGACAAATTTGGATATGTAAATAAGGAAAAAAAGGTTATTGTTCCGGTAATATATGATAATATTGATATCTTTGGGAAAACTTCAACAATATCTGTTGGAGATTTCTATCAATCTATTCTTAGACATAAAGGAGATTGGATTGGTATAGCTATGTCTGTTCAACGTGATGGAAAATGGGGATTTGCTGATAAAAATGGAATCGAGATAATACCATGTAAATATGATATTGTAGAGAACTTTTTATCAAAAAAAGATAGTATAGTCCCTGTTGCCATAAACGACAAATTTGGTTATATTAACATAAAAGGACAGGAGGTAATACCGCTTATATATGAATTCGCTGGTAGATTTTCTTCTGATGGGATAGCTCCTGTTGTCAAGAATGGAAAACTTGGTTTTATTAATTATGATGGCGATACAATTATAGATTTTATTTATGACCCTAAATACAAAATAGAAAATGGCAAAATACAATTGCTAGATTGTTTCTGGTTTGATAATATTACTGCGGTATGTAAGGAAGGGAAATGGGGTCTAATTAACAGTATTGGAGAAGAAGTATGCCCATTTATATTTGATGATTATGTTACGTGGTCTAGACAGTATCTGGGTAATCTTAATATGATAACTTATACTTTTCTGAAAAATCAGAAAAAATGTTTCTGGTTTAATGGTGAAATATATTACAATTTTGATAATCTGAAAGAAGCAGAACTAAAAATTAAGGCAGAGTCTAAAGATCCAGATAGCATATATGAGCTGGCTGCTTTTTATTGGGATAAAGGTGAATACAATCCGTCGTCTATATGGGCATCAAAAGGTGATGAATTAAATCATGCAGGTTGTTCTAGGTTGTTAGGGGCCTATTGGCTTTTTTACACGGATACCCCATCAATGGCTGATTATTATCTAAGAAAAGCGGCGGATCAAAATGATGACATCGCTCAGTATTTATTAGGGCTAATGTATGAAAAAGATTTAGTCACTAATAATGGAAAGAAAAGAAAGAAAAACGATATGCTTCATAATATTTTTAATCGTTCTGAAGCAATTAAGTGGTATAATGAAAGTGCAAAGAATGGCAATCAACATGCCATTGAAAGACTTAAATCTATGGGAGAGTACACCGAACGTTAAAATAATAATTATTATAAAATTAAAAAACTACTTGTATAGTCATTGTGGTGATAGTGTGCATAGCATTGTCAGTGCAGTTATACGCAATTCCCGAATTATCAACAATATATTTATTGGAAACCTGAAGGTTTTATTAGAATTAAAACAAGTATTATAAAATACAGTAGTAGGTGCTATCGTTCTAGTATATGTCGAACCGTATTTACGAGAGTAATCCAAACACAGATAATTTAGATTACAAATATGAAATATTTTCTAAAAGCATGATTTAAGAATGTGGTAACTTTTGTTGTTACAACGGTAATTGGCAGATTTTTAGATTAAATTTATATTCTACTCGACATGAATCATGGTAAAGATTTTATGGATACTTTATTGATTATTTTAGTTTGTATAGGACTAATAATACCCATATTGGAATTTATATCTTCTATGGTGCGTTTAAAATTTGAAATGAGAAGATTTCCTTGGAGAAAATGGATGATTGATACAATTCCTATTTTATTAATGACTATGATATGTTTTTGTGGCTTAAAGATGGATATTGATGTATGGTTGTGTTGTTTGGTTGCTTTTATTGTATATTTTTGTATCCATTGGTTACTAGAAAAGACATGGAAATAAAAGATCATTGATACAGTAATCAAATTGTAAAAAAACAAGATAGTATATTTCTTGAGCAAAATATTAAGGGGTATTATGTATACTTATGAAAAATTTAATAGTAATTATTTTACTTACATGCTGCGTATCTGCAATACCTGCCCAGACACGGAGAGCGCTTGTTATTGGCATTGGGCAACAAGAGGATAAGGCGTGGGGAAAGATTAATGGTGACAAGGACGTGCTGTATGTGGATGAAATGCTGAAGAATGCGAAGTTTAAGGCTAGAAATATAAAGAAACTTGTGAATCAGCAGGCCACAAAAACGGCAATAGTGAATGCTTTTAAGTCATTGATGGCACAATCAAGACGTGGAGATGTGATATATGTGCACTACTCAGGGCATGGTCAGCAGATGAAGGATGTTCATAATGATGAAAAGGATGGACTGGATGAGTGTTGGATTCCATACGATGCATACCGTAAGCCTTGTAATAAGGATAGAGGTGAGAAGCATCTTACGGACGATGAGGTTAATTATTATCTTAATGCTATCCGAAATAAAATTGGAAGTGTTGGCAAAATGCTTGTAGTGATAGACGCTTGTCATAGTGGTGATGCAACTCGTGGAAGTGATGACGAGGTAGTTCGCGGCGTGGAAGATATATTTGAAGCTATCAAGTCATTTATTTGGGGAGAACCATCTGAAAGAGGTAGAGGAAAAGTGGTTAATCCTAATGCAAAAGAGAATAAGGAACGTTGGATAACCATCAGTGCTTGCAGAAGTGACCAAGTGAACATTGAAATGAAAAGTCCTGCTGTAGGCAAATTGACATATGCTTTATATAAGAAAGTAAAAGAGGCATCAAGGGATAACAATGATGAGTTTTTTAGAAAGATAAGGATGTTTGTCAATTCAAATACTGGCAGTAGACCACAATATCCAGTAATGACTGGCGAAACTGATAGATATAAAATAACAGATATCATACGATAATGTCAAGAAATATACAATTCCGAACACCAAAACAAGAGAATGAAGCACGGCTTGTGGAGGGTATGGCAGACAAAAAATGGAGTATACAATATGAGCTATACGCATACTGTTCAGACTATTTCTGGGACAACTATAGAGGTGTGTTCTTTGCTGACGAGAAGGTGGCCGCAGAGATTCTGCAAAATACGTTCATTGCGTTTTGGGAGAATATTGAACGAAAGAAAATTTATGTAGATGATGGAATCGTAATGGGGAAAGACGCCAAACCACTAAATGGTGGTATCCTTACATACTTTATGAGTATAGCCCGTAACAAATATCTGGAATATGGAAGAGAGCACCCTGTCTATGCAGATCCGGAAACAGAATTGGGACGTTTGATAAGAGAAGAAGGATTTGACCCTAACACTTATATAGACATGCTGTATTGTCCTGGTGAAAACATGATGCTAGAAATAATAGCAGATGTCATATCCCAAATGTCATCACAATGCAGTCAAATACTTACCAAATTTTATTATGAGGAGAAGAAATTGGAGATAATCCTAAAGGAAATGCCTACAATAGAATCATACAATGCCTTAAAAACAAAAAAGAATAAGTGTATGAATGCCTTGAGAAAGTCAGCGAGGGAAATCTATTACAGGAAGTTAAATTCATAAAAAGGCTATAGATATGGACGAAAAGTTTCAAGATAGGATAGATGATTACTTGCTTAATCGTATGAATATTGATGAAAAGGAGGCTTTTTTGCACGAGATAGAACAAGATGCTGATAAGAAGGAGCAACTGGAGTTTACACGAAATGTTAAAGCATCTATCTGCAGCCGTGAGGAGAAGTTACGGGCATTGACTCTGTTCCAACAACAATATGAAGAGAAACGGAAAGCTTATGAAATGCGCGCTACGGGTACATGTAAAGCATGCAATAGTTCTGCTCCAAAGATAGAAGAAGGGTCTATACAGTCAAAGAAGAAAATATGGTTATGGATTTCTGGTATAGCAGCAGTGTTTGTAGTTGGATTCTTTTCTATCAAGTTTGTATCAAACTATGGGACTTCTCCGAATGATGAAGCTGCACCGATGGAACGGATGCGTGGTGGTGATGACATCTTCAGTCCTGTCTCAACGGACAGTACAGACAATGATACGATTAAGTTTAAGGTAGAAAAAGAAATAACGCCTGATGAATAGGATTCTTATTTTAGTATTTACTTTTTTCTGCATTACGATTCAAGTAAAGTCACAGGGTATTTCCGAGGCAGAGGTGACAGCTAAAATGACACGTGCCTTTGAACTTAGTAAAGCAGGTAAGAAAGCCGAAGCCCTAGAATTGTTTCTGATAGTAGGAGAGAATACAAAGCAGCAAAGTAATGATATCGAACGGCAGATATATGTTTGCAGTCAGACAATGGCATGTCAGTGTTATGAGCTGTTGGGAGAATACAAAGAAGGGTATCTTTTAGCAAAAAAATTACTTCAAGGTAAGTTGAATGATGAAGAGCGAAAAGACATAGCTCACCTCTTTGCCTTGAATGGCTATATGTATGCGTGCGAGTTTATCAAACGTGATGAACGAGGATGTGCTGACTATAGTAGTGGCAGAAGTATTTTGGAGGAGATTGTGCCATACGCAGACGGTATAGTCCAGAACTATGTATTGCCAAAAATTCCATTGACATGGTATTTTGAAGGAGCTGATTATTTCATGATGCAGAAGTATGTTGAAGCTTTGAAGGCATACAATAAGGCTTTGACTGGTTATAAAGAGGTGGGAAAAGTAAAGGATGTTATTTCGGTTTTGAAAGGGATTGCGTCAGCCAAATATCATCTTTATGACATTAATGGCTCTAACAATGCGTATAATGAAGCCTTAATCCTGTCAGGAAAGACTGGCGATATATCTACACAGATGGAGATACTGCAAAATTTGTGGTATCAGAATACTGTTGTTGGTGACTTAGAACAAGCGAGATTATATGCGTCAAGTATGGATTCGCTTATGGAAATCACATCGGATTCTTTGGCTAAATTTACTTATTATAATAAAAAAGGAAAGGAAGCAAGAAATCATGGCTCATATAATATCGCCGAGCAATGGTTTTTGAAGGGAATAGCGATTGCAGAAAGTGAAGCTCATGATGCAATATCTCCAAACAGATATCTGTCATACACGAATCTGAGAGATTTGTATGCCTATATCAAACAATATGATTATGCGTTAATATATGCAAGAAAGGCATTAAAAGAGAATCAAAGACTGACTCCTGTCAATGCCTATCGTTTCTATCTTCCATATACGGCAATGGCAGAAATATACAAACTTAAGGGGGACAAGAAAGAATGCTTTGCTTGTATAGATTCGCTTTTTTTAAGTGCTCATAGTATGGAAGAACCAAAAGAATTGAGTTGGCTTTATATCACAAGAGGCGGCTGCCATGCGGCATTTAATGATTATTCCGCAGCGTTGGCTGACTATAAGAAAGCAGATGAAATTCTTGCCGTAAAGTATCCGCAATCAGATGCAGATAGGATTGATTTGTTGCCACTGATGGGAGGGATGGAGCATAGACTTAATAATTTTGCAGAGTCAGAGCGGTTGTATAAGTTATATGCTGAGCAACTTGTGGCTCTTCAAGGAGAAAATAGCATAGAAAGTATCAATGCACAAATCTATCTTGCCAATGCAGAAGGCTTTGCCGGTCATACTGATGCGGGATGTTCTGATTATGCAATGGCAGTAAATAGATTGAAAGATTTAATGAAGAAACGGTTACCTTACATGAGCTTACAGGAACGTGAGGCTTTTTGGAAACCGCTCTCATCTCTTTTCACGAATATGACTCCGTTTGCCATTGAGGCAAAAAAAATCCAAACCCCGTTTACTAAAAGTTGCTATGATGCACTTGTCATGTCTAAAGCATTCTTGCTTGAATCAGAACGTTCACTGTTTGATGTCGTGAAGAAGGAAGGTACAGATGAGGATATGCAGGACTATATGAGGCTCAGCTTGATGAAGAACCAGATACATGAATTGGAGAAAGATTATTTGCACAATGCAGACAGCATATTAAGTATGTCGCAGAGAGCAGACAGACTGGCTGTTCGTTTGGCAGAGCGTTGCCGCAGCTTCGGTAATATCACCGGCTTTATGGATATAGACTATTCTGCCGTAAAACAATCAATGAAGCCAAATGATGTTCTATTAGACTTTACGGATTATGTTTCTGAAACAGCTGGACGTAAATATGCAGCCTATATAATAAATAAAAAAGACGAATATCCTTTGCTGAAATATCTTTTTGATGAAAGACAGATAGATTCGCTTGGCATCATTCGCCCTGATATGTATTATGACAATGATTATGCTCCAGAAGTTTTAAAATTGCTTTGGGAGCCATTAAAAAGCCACGTTGCAGAAGGTGCAACGGTATATTATGTTCCGTCACATTTGCTGTTTCAGGTGTCATTAGAATCGTTACCCCTTGCTGATGGTTCACTATTGGGTAGTCATTATCATTTTGTGAGATTATCTTCTGCACGTGAACTCGTAAAAGCTCAGTCGGCTACATTGTCCGCTAAGCCTCAGTCGGCAATATTGTATGGCGGATTGCAATACGATTTGCAACCTGCTGAGATGGTAGAAGAGTCGAGAAAATATGAATTATCTGATTTGTTGGTGATGCGTGGTGATATTGTTCGTGGTGATTCCATTTTCCGTGAACTGCGAGGTTCAAAACAAGAGGTTGTACAGATTGCGTCATTGTTGAAGGCCAAACACTGGGATGTTACGCCACGAATGGGAATGGAGGGAACCGAAGAGTCATTCCTCAGTATGAATGGTAACGCTCCGCAAGTGTTGCAAATTGCTACTCATGGATTTTATTATACCCCCGACCGGGCTGAAAAGGTTGATTATCTGAAGGGATATTCCGATGCTATGTCGTTGTCGGGCATAGTCCTCTCTGGTGCCAATGTTGCATGGTTGGGTAAGAAACTGCCTGATGGAGTATTGAGTGGCGTTCTTACAGCCAACAATATTGCACGTCTTGATCTGGGCAAAACAGAGATGGTTGTGTTGTCTGCCTGTCAGTCTGGTCAAGGCAAGGCAACTTCTGAAGGACTTTATGGCCTACAACGCGCATTCAAGAAAGCCGGTGTCGGCACCATGGTTATGTCTCTATGGAATGTCAGTGACAGTGTGGCAACAGAGTTTATGATAACATTCTACGAGCAACTCGTTTCCGGGCAATGTCAGTGGAACAAGCGTAAGGCATTTGAGCAGGCAAAGTCAATCATACGAGACAAATATCCCGATCCATTCTATTGGGCTGCATTTATAATGTTAGATTAAAAAATTATTTTCTGACAGTTACAATACATGATATAAATTCATTAATGAAAAAAAACAAATGAAATTTGAGTTAAAAAATAACCATATGATAGTTTCTGTAAACACCAAAACAGGAAGTAAAACATGTATATTTGATACAGGCGCACCATATACATTCTTTTTTGAAAATATTAAAGAATATTATATTGATGGGATTTCGTGGAAGGTTGAGTATAATCCAATGTTTTCATACTTTGCCAAATTTCGTGTACAAATCGAAAATATGATAGGTTGTCATATAGATGGATTTATTGGTACAGATTGCATGAAAGGCAAGTGTGTTGTCATAAATTTTATAAATCAAGAACTTTCTATTTCATCATCGGACATGAATGAAGGTATAGGTGTCTCTATGAATCATATCTATGGTTTACCAATTTTCGAGATGAGTATAAATGGTATAGCTGTAAATTCGGCTTTTGACTCTGGTGCTATGTTTTCGTTTATCGATTCAAATCTTATTCATCAGTTACAATTAAAGCCACAAGGGAGAAACTATAAAGATTTTACCCATTATTAGGAGCGTTTACTGCATCTTTATATACAGGTAATATTTATGTTGGAACAACTGAACTTGAGGAGCGAAACATCGCCGTCAGTCCAGCTTACGACAGAGCGATGTCGATGATAGGAGTCGATGCATTTATTGGAATTGACAGCTTGAAAGAAACGGTCCTTTGTCTGTCATATATAAACAATCGGATTGCAATCATATAAATATCAGAAAATTGTTATATACAGATTAAATGATAGGCCGAGTATTGTTAATATTATGTGTTATTTATATGAATATTGTTTTTATGAAGTTCCATATTCTCTTTATCGGTATTACAATCGATTTGATGATATGATGCAATAATTAATAAAAGCTTCGAAATTGAATGGTACCTTCCTATATGGCAACATTATAATATCAGATTTTTTACATGATATATGGAAATTAGAAAAATATTATTACGATGATGTGAGTACATTACACCTTTATCATACTAATATAAAATGGCATGTTCGTTGTTTGCTTATGTTGCTTGAGAAATGTGGATTAAAGATGATTTTAAAAGGACAACGTGCAATACTCTGAAATAAGGGCTGTTATCATACTCGTACAGATAATAAAGTATTCCACTAAAATGTAACTTACTATTATTGAATCATTTAGTGAGTAATTTATAAGTTGATTATTTTAATGCAAAAAATAATAATAAAATATATATTCAATATGTTCAATTGGTTTAAAAAGAAAGAGTTTTGTTCATCCATTGATGGTACGTAAAAATGTTCATATAACCTCTGCGCGTATTAGAGGACGTTGGTATGGAATGATGATTATATTGGGTGATGAAAGTGGGCGTAACATGTCTGAATTATTGGGCAAAGATAAAGCTACTGAAGTTTTGACAATGCTTGAAATAAGTAATGAGTTTCCTGAAGAATTTAAAGTAGTTAATGAACTTCTTAAAATTCAGACGGAACTTGAAAATGGAGAAGACTCGCTTTCACATGCCGATGCACAAAAAGATTATCTATTAGGTGTAGTTGAAGCAAAACAAATTTATTTAGATAAGCGACCTTGGTCTGATCTTAAGAAACTTTCTGATTTATAAGTGAAAAAGTTTATTTCAAATTTATCATTATCTATTGTGTTATCAAGATTGTATTTATGATGTTGAGGTTGTGTTTCAACAAGTGTGTTTAGAGATTTCCTAAAAAAGGCCATCCAAAATTTAATTAATCCGAATAAGTTTATAATTTTATGTGACTTTAAATACAAATATGTGGATTTGACAAAGTTCAGTTTTCTGTGCTGAGGTGTAAGTATGTTGCTGAAGGAAATTGTTCTCAAGATTTTCTTGAGATTATGGATAGATAGGGAGGATGCTTATTGTAGAGCACAAAATGTTTCTAATCGTCAATTCTGGAAACAAATGAAACGGCCATTGTCACTATTTTAGGCTTAAACGTAATTATTGAAATATCAATCATTTAAATATTAATTTCGCTGCACCGAATCAAAAATATTGATTCGGTGCAGTTTTTTTTGATAGAATAGGTTACAAAAGATGCTCATATGTCATAAAGGAATAACAAATAAATTGGATATGAGACAAGAAGAAATAGTTAATGAGATTATAAAGAAATGTGGTAATGCAGAAATAATACCTTCAATGGGTTGGCATTTTATGTACAACGGACGGAATTTCTTCTACATTACAGAAAAGGATGATGGAATGATACGCTTTTGTATTCCTCACCTTGTCAGAGCCGACGAATATGAAGCAGCACAATTATCAGAAGCCATCAATGACACTAACAGAAGCGTAAAATTCATCAAAGTCATTAAACTTGACTGTGGTAGCGTTTCCTTGAACTATGATCATAAAACAAGCCTTGATGAAACAGCTGCAGATATTGTTTCACATATCATCACAGCTTTAGATTTTGCATCTGCTTATTTACTCAATAAATTGAAAAGAAAATGAAACGGTTTATTTCGATAATATTAATTTCGTTTGCCCTTTTGTCACTAAATGCACAAAACGGATATTACATAAAACAAGCACAATCGTATCAACGCGAAGCTGAATATTATACAAATCAGGCATTAAGATATGAACGTGAAGTAGACTATTACAATCGTCAGGCACAAGGTTATCTGAGGGAAGCTGAATACTATTCTAAACGAAAAAATTATGATAATGTGAATACTTATCAGCAGCGTGTAAAGAGTGCTACAGAAAAAGCAGAAGCTTATGCCCGGAGGGCAAGGTCTGCAAGAGAGCGTGCGCAAGACTACATGAGGAAGGCTGAGTATGCATTGAAGAGAGCAAGATAATAAATTTTTATGATAAACAATCAACGAAATACAATAACAATGAGAACAACTTACACACATCTGCAGACCATGATTCTTTTGGTCTTGTTTTTCTTTACCATAGTGCAAAAGATTAATGCATCAGCAAAAGCCGGAGAGGCTTCGGTGTATGAGGGTTATACTGTGACCATAGCGTTAGCTGATACTTATAAACGTACTCTTATGCAGTCGACGGGTGTCACTTACCAATGGTATTCTGAGAATAACTCGTATGCAACAGTGACAAGTTCAACGCGCTATAATGCTACAGTCAAGGGACTTAAGGCAACATCTTCATGCAAGGTATATTTTAAATGCAGCTATTTTATTGACGGTTTTTATCGCACAATGGATTTCTATTACACCATCACCGTTAAATCGTCAACTGTGAGCGTGACGAGTGTATCTCTAAATCAATCGTCAATAAGTTTGAAAGAGGGAAATACGTATCAATTATATGCCTCTGTCTATCCGACAAATGCCACGAATAAGAACGTGAATTGGTCGAGCAGCAATAATTCAGTGGCAACTGTCAACAACGGCCTTGTATCGGCAAAGTCTGCAGGAACGGCTACAATTACTTGTCGTGCAGTAGACGGTAGCGGAAAATATGCTACTTGTAAAGTGTCGGTAGAATCTGCAACCGTATATGTATCAAGCATCGTTTTGAACAAGACGTCTGCCACTCTGAATGTAGGAGAAAATGTTCAGCTTAATGCGAGTGTCAGTCCAAGTTCGGCAACTAATAAGAGTGTCAGTTGGACTTCTGATAACACATCTGTAGCAACAGTGTCGGGCAATGGCCTCGTTACGGCGAAGTCGGCAGGAAACGCCATAATAACATGTAAGGCTAATGACGGCAGCGGGAAAAAAGCTACATGTACCATCACAGTGAAAGAGCCTGTGACACCAGAGTCGATTACTCTCAACAAAACAAAAACATCACTTATAGAAGGCGAAACATTGCAGCTGACAACCACAGTAAATCCATCAGATGCAGAAGATAAGACTGTAACATGGATAAGCGACAATACTGGTGTCGCCATGGTCGACGATAATGGACTTGTAACGGCAATGAGTGCCGGTACGGCAAATATCATAGCCACAACTTCCAACAATCTTGCGGCAGTCTGTACAATAACCGTATTGGAGAAAATTGTAGGAGAACCTACGTTGTGGTCTGGGCATTATATAGTTTCATCAAGTCATGTAGAAAGTAATCCGACGAAAGAATATCAGGATGACTTTGAAATGACAATAGAAGAAAAAGACGGAATATATTATATCACATCTATGTTTGGTGAAGATCTGACGCAATACAATGACGGAGGCTTCAAACTACATGATAATGGTGACGGCACGGCCAATATTGATGTTTCGTATTACAATATTCTGAAATACACAGATAACGACAGCCCGTTGTATGCAATATATGTATTTGATGAAGATACTGACGACTGGACTGATTCGTGGGTATTGAAAATGAACGGAGACGGTTCAATTGCTTTAGGCGACTTTTACGTAGCTGCCTTTACTTGGAATGAAAGTGAGGAAAAGTGGGAAAACGGACAGTTGGAGGCTTTGTATTACAAAATGACGGCCAACAAGGAAGACGTTAGCGGCATATCAGATGCTGTTATGGAAATGCCAAAAATCCATATTGGAAATGGATCAATTAGTCTGGATGAAATGAAAAATATAACGGTGTACAGAGACAACGGCATGATTGTCTTATCAGGAAAAACGGATAGAGTGGAGAATCTGTCAAGAGGATTGTATATTGTCCGGATTGGCAATCAGAGCAAAAAAATTCTGATAAAATAATGTTCTTGCATGGTTACCTATCCTGTATTATATTCATAAACAGACAAAAGAAACAATAATAACAAACTTAGAAGTTGCGCCCGATGACGTATTAGGGTATATGACAATGAAGAAGTTTTTTACAGTTGCAATTGTTTTCATCGCTTTAGCAGTAGCCGATATTATCTATGTGAATGCGAAAACAACAAATGCTGAAGTTGTACCAGTGGTATCTGGAGTCAATGTACATGTGACAGGAAATGATGACGGACACTGTCATTACTGTGGTCCTAAAAAATGCCCGTATTTCAGGGCTAAGAGTGGATCTGCCCCAACGACATGTAAGTGCGGTCATTCCAAACGTTCTCATGTTGACTCGTATTAAGTAAACACCTTCTTCCATGACATCATAAGTTGGGCGTTTCACAAATTAAGTGTATTTCAAAATGAAACACATTGGAATCCTGTGAGGCCGTTTCTATAGATATAAGCAACTCATAGGTGAAAACAATGACGCCTGGCGGGGAATTCTATTTAGGCCAAATAACTCCGTGGAGATGGCCTTGGAAAAAGGAAATAAAATTTCAGTTGTATATTTTGATTGATAGTCACAGGCTTGGGTTCGTCTTCAAAGTGACAATGCTTACAATTGTTCTGGTGTATCGTTCCGTGAAAGTCATTGTACAGGTACTGCATGCTGCAGCTGTGCAGGATTCTCTTCCGTCACCAATGAAGATGTATGGCAGCAGTCATATTGTAAATATTGCGGACACACAAAAACTGTTATAAATAAGATTCAATCTATTGATTAATGAATCGTATAGGTGAGGACTTACAGTCCTCGCCTTTCAAAATTAAAGTTATATCAATTAAGTCAAATGAAACAACTATGAGAATGTTATTTGGTAAAAGTACAAAGGTTGAAAAATCTGCCGCATGTGAATTGTGCAAGGCTCTTTGATTTTGAAGACTGGTATTATCTAAAAATCAGACAACAAAAATAGGAAAAGAAACATGAAACGGAACATTAAAACAACTTTCTGGGTCATTGCTGCCATTATTCTACTGTTAGGCTGTATTATCGTCGGACATTACCTTATGAATTCACCATTTGAAGAAACGACGATTTATCCGGATGATAGTAGAGAACGTCCTGCAGATACCACATTCATTGTGAATGGCATTAAATTTAAAATGATTGGTGTTAATGGAGGGCAGATTAAATGTGAAGGACTAAAGAAAGCCATAAATCTGAAGGATTTTTATATTGGTGAAACTGAAGTGCCTCAGGAACTGTGGACGGCAGTAATGGGGTACAATCCTTCTGTCAACAAAGACAGTGTTATTTGCCCTGTTGAGGATGTAGATTTGGTAGAATGTATTGATTTCGTTCAAAAACTGGATTCTATCTCTGGAATTGATTTCTATATCCAATCTTATCCTGAATGGCTGTATGTTGCCTATCTTGGTTCTTTTGACTCTGATGCCTCCTCATATTATGAAGATAGTATGAGCTGGCATAAAGAGAATTCAGGTAATACCACTCATCCTGTCAAGCAGAAACAGCCCAATAAATTAGGCGTATATGATATGATTGGCAATGTGTCCGAATGGACAATCAGTGGTCCTGATCCTTTGTTTTTTGTTATGGGGGGTAGTTTTGAGACAGAGAAAAAGAAACTTGGTGTCGATGCTTGTGACGTTTACCATGCAAACGTCAAAATGGGTTCGCTTGGTTTAAGACTTGTCTGTTATCCTAAAGAGCAAAAATAATAATGTTTTAAATGTTTTATAATCGTTTTTAATTATCGGATTATCCGGCATGTAGTAGATTTAAACAAGAATATAAGAATGAAACAAAAAGACAATAACAAGATGAAGAAGACTCAAGTCTTCAATGTGATTATCCTCGACCGTAGCGGTTCGATGGAGTGTATTCGCCAGGCGGCAGTTGATGGTTTCAACGAGACTCTAGCAGGTATCAAGAAGGCTCAGGAGCAGTTTGCCGAGACACAAGACCATTTTGTATCCTTGGTGACGTTCTGTAGTTGTGATACCAGGTATGTATTTGACAAGACACCAGTGGCAGAATCACATCCTCTTAAGATAGAGGACTTTCAGCCCTGCTGCACCACACCGTTATATGATGCAATGGGAATGACACTGACAGCTTTACGCAAATATGTTCAGACCATTGATGACTATGTAGTTGTTGTTACCATTATTACAGATGGCATGGAGAATGCCTCACGTGAGTATGACGGCAAGACAATAAAAGAACTTGTAGAGCGATTACGTGGCGAGGGATGGACATTCACCTATATGGGTGCCAATCAGAACTCTGTAGAAGTGGCCATGAAACTTTCAATCCGTAATTCCCGAAACTTCGATTATGACAACGAAGGTACACGTGCATCTATGAAAAAGGACATCAATACCCGTATGAGCTTTTTTACCTGTCTTTCAAATTTTAAGCATGAGGCGAAAGAGCGTGCAGAGTCAATGTCAACAGAAGAACTTCAATCTATATATACAAATATGGCCGATAAGGCTTTTGATGAGGAGGAAGAAAAATGAAAACAAAGATAACATCAATGAAAAGAGCTTTTATTTTGTTTTGGCATGGCCTGACAACTCTTTTTGTAGGCATTGCCAGTTGGTTTACAATAATACTGGGAATGAGGGACGACTCTAAGTATGGAAAATTCCTCCGTCGTGTTGTAGGTAGCTGCTTCGCTTTTATTATGGTAGTGTTTGCAGCTGCTGCAGGTTCTTCTTTGTGTGAGTTCTTATATGGTGCACTTAAGGTAGACAAATATCTCGATGATTTATATTATGACCAGCAATATTTGTCCCGTAACGCAATGTATTATAGTCACTATGATGAGGATGGCTTCGTTAAAACAACTGATGGACAGACAACCATTACAGGCATAAAGTGGATTGCAAAACCTTTGGGTATGGACTCACTTATATGTTATAGCGATGGTGAAAAACGAGGTTATTTCAATATGTTTACGGGTAAGCCTGTCATCAAGCTTAAGTATGATCACGCTTGGATTTTCTCCGACGGACTTGCTGCCGTGGATGATGACGGCTGGATTAAGTTTATTGATGCTACAGGCAAAGTGGTAATCGACCCTAAGATTCCTTATATTCCAGACTGTGAGGGTTATGTATTCCATAACAACCTTTGTGTAATAAGCAATGACCGTCTCGACCGCTTCGGAATGATTGATAAACAGGGAAAATGGGTATTAAATCCTGAATACTTTTCAATCATACCTTCAGGAAAATATTGGATAGTTGATAATGGTGACGGAAAATGCGTTTTGGATAGTGCATTGAACACCGTCATCCCATTCACAAAAGGCTATATATGGGTTAATGACGATTATATCAGCGTGACCTTAGACAGCCACATCATACAGCGATATAGTCTCAACGGGGAACTTGTCAATGATTTCTATGTCAGTGATGTAAGCTATCTTACATACGAAACAAATGAATTGCGTTATATCACCTCGAAAAACTATGATGATGAAGGCACATTGACAAGCGAAACGGAAGAAACAGAACCACGGCCTGTGGAAAAAATGGCGAAATGCAAACGCTATGAAGCAGAAGGCGGATGGTATGGCTTGATGACGGCTGACGGAAAGGTTATAACGCCGCCTTCATACAGCGAAATAAAGGCTATCGGTTATGATATCTACCTCTGTAAATATAATGATGAAGATGGTGTAATTTTGAATGGTAAGGGCGAAAGAATACGTTAATATTTTGCACGGAATGTTGTTATAAGAAAACCATTGTAGCATATTAAAATTTTATGTGTATTAAAGACAGGGCTGTTTCCTTTTGCAGGATTCAGCCCTAAATATTTACTTGGCTTTTCCACACAAAATACAAGAAGTTTAGTGCAGGCATAAATATTTTGGCTTACGGGCACTGCTTTTTGAGGTGATATAATAAGTTTACAGATAAAAACATTCTTAGATTCAGCTGCTAAAGCTGTGGTGGAGTCATGCTTGATTCACGTTATATTATAATGATGCCTCCGGTGCAGGCTACATGTGAAGTCCTTGTTGCATGGTTTCAGAAAAATACAGCGAAGATAACAAATGTCAGTTTTAAAAGTATCTGTAGATAGCCTTTGAACTACCATAGTGCGTTTCCTAAACAAAAGACTGTCACTTTTCAGATTTTATCATGCCGAAAGTAATGTCCGTATGTCAGTTTTTGCCGTCGGTCAATGCTCCTTCTAACAGCTTTCTCCTTATCCTTTTTGCGCCATTTCAAGCCCAGTGTTTCATTATAAGACAAAAAAATGCGTGATA
>ERZ791716.111-NODE-111-length-52775-cov-3.058213_pt1 | contig 52775 bp, 58 predicted proteins | sample MGYA00510049_ERZ791716 | MGnify/ENA primary metagenome ERZ791716 (study PRJEB30046, sample SAMN00715135) | human gut metagenome | study: EMG produced TPA metagenomics assembly of the A metagenome-wide association study of gut microbiota in type 2... | reverse complement strand
TTTATTTCTTCTATTCCCTCGTTATTTTTAGCACTTATTTTTATAACATCATCCATATAAGAATTATTTAAATTTAAATCTATTTTATTCATTATTATAATTCTTTTTTTATCCTTAGTTTTTTCTAGCAAATACTTATCTTCCTCACTTAAAGGGCAACTAGCATCCAAAATAAGTAATACTAACTCTGCTTCATCTATTAAGTTTAAACTCTTTTCAATACCTATTTTCTCAACTATATCATCTGATTTTCTAACGCCTGCTGTATCTATTAAATTAAGTTTTACACCACCTACTAAAATACTTCCTTCTACTATATCACGAGTTGTACCTTTAACATCTGTTACAATGGCTTTTTCTTCTTCTAATAAAGCATTTAAAAGACTTGATTTACCTACGTTTGGTTTTCCTAATATAACAGTTTTAATACCATCTTTTAGTATTTTTCCATCCTCTGATAATTTTAATGTCTTTAATAATTTTTCTTTTATTTCTCTTACTTTTTCTCTTATTTTGTTTATTGTTACTACTTCTATATCTTCATATTCTGGATAATCTATATTTACTTCTATATTAGATATTAAACTTATTATATCTTCTCTTGTATCTGTTATTAACCTAGAAACATTACCGGATAACTCATTAATAGCCATTTTTCTAGTTAGTTCTGTTTCAGAATTTATTAAGTCCATAACTCCTTCTGATTCGGTCAAATCTATTCTACCATTTAAAAATGCTCTTTTAGTAAATTCACCAGGTTCTGCTAATCTGCAACCTTCAAGAAGTAATATTTCCATTATTTTATTAACAACTGCAATTGATCCATGAGTGTTTATTTCTATTACATCTTCTTTTGTATACGTTTTAGGTGCTTTCATAATTGATAATAATACCTCATCTATAATTTCACCATTATATACTATATGACCATAATTTATCGTATGACTTGATGCTTTTTCTAAATCTTTACCATCAAATAAAGGATTAATTATTTTTATAGCATCATCTCCTGATACTCTAATAATAGATATTGCACCTTCTCCAAGTGCTGTTGATATTGCAACTATTGTATCATTCACTTTAAATCACATCCCTTTGTTAGAAGTATTATAACATATTAAAAAATAAAAAGAAGAAATATTTCTATTTCTCCACAGGTTTAATTACAACACATCTATTTGGTTCTTCACCAGTACTTTCTGTTGTAACTCCTTTAAAATTAGATAATCTATTATGAACTAATCTTCTTTCATATGAGTTCATCCTATCCATTTTAACTTCTATATTAGTTTTTACAACGTCTTTAGCTAATTTAACTGCTAAACGTTCAATGTTCTTTTCTTGTTTTTCTTTATAATCATTAGCGTCTAAGATAACGTTTACTCTAGTTCCTAACTTACTTTGAATTGATTGTCTTAATAAATCTTGAAGTGAAGACATTGTCCTACCATTTTTTCCGATTAAAATAGAACTGTTATCCGACATCATATTAACTTTTATATAATTTGGTCTTTTTTGTGTTTCAAACTCAACACTTATTCCCATAAGACTAGTTATTTCTTTTAAGTAGGATTTTATATACTCTACTACATCATCTTTTAAAACAACTGTTAATTCATATTTTTTAGACTTAAATAAACCTGTTTTGGCTTCTTCTTTAATGCTTGTATATACTTCATCAGTTGATGCATTAAGTTCGTTTAAAGCCTTATTTAATAATTCTTCACTATTTTTTCCTTCATATTTATGACTTTTTAATTTTTGCACTATTACCACTCCTTGCTACTAGTAAATTTTGAATAACCGTAAATAAACTTGAAGTTATCCAGTATAAACCAATTGCTGTTGATAGTTGGAATGAACTAATAGTTATTACAACTACCATCATATTCATCATCATTTTTGTAGAACCTGCAGCTGGATTTGAATTATCAGTAGCTTGTGTTCCGTTTAGTTTTAATGAGAAGAAAGTTACGATAAATACGATTACTGGAATTATCAAATACCAGAAGTTTCCTTTAGATAAAGCAAACCAAGGTGTTGTTCCAAGTTGTAATCCTAAGAATTTACCTTCAAATATCGCTGGAGTTCTGTTTATAGCTTCTAAGAAAGCTATAAATAATGGTAACTGAATAATTGCAATTAAGCATCCTGAGAATAATGATATATTATATTTTTTATAAATTGCCATCATTTCTTGTGACTTAGCCATCATAGCTTGTTGATCATCCATTTTGTTAGCATATTTCTTTTCTAGCCTTTGTAATTCTGGTTGTGCCTTTTTTAAATTTTCAGATTGCATTGCACTTTTATTTGTTACTGGATATAAAATTAATCTAATAGCAAGTCCTGCAAGTATTACAGCAAGCCCAAAGTTTTTAACTAAATAGCCTAACTTTAATATTAACCAAGCAAGGGGTTTTATAAAAATGTTATCCCATAATCCTTCACTTGCTTTTATCTTTGGTGTAAAGTTCTTACAATCAACTAACTTATTAGTATTAACTTTATTATCTTTATAAACCTTTATAAGTTCTTTTTCAGTTGGCTTACAAATTATATTTTCCGTTAAAGACTGACCAGTTGCATTCTTTCCTTTTATATATCTTACTACAGTTTTAGTTTTTTTACCTTTATCATTTGTTTTTTCAACAACTAATTGTTTAGTACAACCAGTTAATAAAAAAACTAGTAAAAAAACTATCAATATCTTCCCTATTTTCTTTAGTTTTTTCATCTAGCTATTTTCTCCTATCTATCAAATTTTTTTAAAACACTAATTAAATCTTCCTTTAATTCTAAATACTGGGCGCTTACCGCACTTTTCTTTAATACAATTATATAATCTTTATTAGCAAAATGCAACTTAGATTTATCAATTATATCCTTTACTCTCCTTTTTATTAAATTCCTTGTAACTGCGTTTCCTAATTTTTTTGAAACACATATTCCAAATCTATAATTTTCTGCTTCATTATCCTTAATATATATATAAGCATATTTAGAGTATATTTGATTTCTTAATTTAAATGCTTTATCAAAATCTTTTTTTTCCTTAACTATGTTTATTTTTTTCATAAATGCACCTCTAATAACAAAAAACCACTTACCTAAATAAGTGGAATTATGCTGATAATTTTTTACGTCCTTTTGCTCTTCTCTTATTAATAACATTAGTTCCAGCTAATTTTCTTGCAAAAAAACCGTGATTTTTCTTTCTCTTATGGTTATTTGGTTGAAAAGGTCTTTTCATCTTTACACCTCCAATTTCTCTTTTTCGTCTTTTTCTTTTTAAACACGACTATTATAAGTGTTATTTTACCAATTGTCAACCTTTTTAATGTACAGAAATAATATTAAAATAAAGTTGTTTATAATGTTTAAAATTAGTAACTTGGTTAGAATTTAGCTTAAATCCCCTATTTTCTTGTCAAGTCTTTTTCCACATTTTCTAAAATTTATAAATTTAAGTGTAAAATAGTTAATCACATACTTTTCCACAAGTATGTACCTTTTTTCCTTATAAAATATAAGAATTTCATTAATTATTAACAAGCTGTGGAAAACTTTGAAATGTTTATAATTTTAAAGTGTATAATTTTTTTGTGGAAAGGTGGATTTTGTCGTTTTTTGTTGAAAAATGGTAGTTTTACCTGTGGATAACTATTGTGGAAAAGTATTCTTACATCATTATACATTGTTTTTCCACAGTTTTTTTGGTAAAATATATGTAAACAACCGAGGTTTTATACACTATTTTTTATGTGTATTAGTTAATTAGTTGGTGGGGGAAAGGAGGTTATTATGAACATAGATAATCTATGGGATAATTTCCTAGAGCAAATTAAACCAAAGATATCTTCATTATCATATGATACTTGGTTTAAAAATACGAAGCTTGTATCACTTGATAATAATGTAGCTAAAATACTTGTTGATTCGCCGCTACAAAAGAAAAGCTTGCAAGAAACTTGGTACCAAACTATATCTGATGTATTTAGTGAAATAACAAATACTAGCTTTGACTTTGAATTTGTATTCGAAGACGAAGTAAAAACAAATACCAGTATTCCTGTGGAAAACATAGGAGTCCCACTTAATACACCTGAAAAATCAAATCTTAATTCTAAATATACATTTGATTCGTTTATAGTAGGGGATAGCAATAAGTTTGCTTATATGGCAGCAGTATCAGTTGCAGAAAATCCTGGTAAAACATATAATCCACTGTTTTTATACGGAAATAGTGGACTTGGTAAGACACACCTTATGCATGCGATAGGAAACTATATAATTGAAAACTCTAATAAGAAAGTACTATACGTAACAAGTGAACAATTTATATCAGATTTTCTTAACTTAAATAAAAAAGACGAAACAGGTACTAATTTCAGCTACATAGATAGCTTTAAAGATAAGTATAGGGGAATAGATGTCCTAATAATCGATGATATTCAGTTCCTTGGAGGGGCTACCCAAACACAGCAAGAGTTCTTTAATACCTTTAACAACTTATATGATGATAATAAACAAATAATTATTTCATCAGATAGGTCTCCAGATGACTTAAAGAAACTAGAGGATAGGTTAAGAACAAGGTTTAACTGGGGATTAAGTGTTAATATTTATCCACCGGAATACGAAATGCGTGTTGAAATTTTGCACAAGAAAATAATTGGACAAAATATGTCCGGTACTATTAGTGATGACGTTATAGCATACATTGCTAATAACTGTGACTCAGACGTAAGACAATTAGAAGGAGCATTAACTAGGGTAATAGCATATGCAACTATGTTTAATACAAGTGAAATTAACCTAAATCTTGCGATTGATGCTTTAAAAGATTATTTATCTAAGTCATCATTCGTTAAAAATAATATTCAAAAAATACAGCAAGTAGTTGCAGAATATTATAATATAACGGTTGAAGACTTAAAATCAAAGAAGAGAAAAGCTGATATTGCATTTCCAAGACAAGTTGCAATTTATCTTTGTAGAACCTTAACTGATGAGTCTTTTCCTAAAATAGGAATACAATTTGGTGGAAGAGATCATTCAACGGTTATGCATTCTGTAGATAAAATTGATAATGAATTAAAAACTAATCCACAGTTTAAAGATATTATCGATGCTTTAAAAAGTAAAATAAAATAGACTTGTGGAATAGTGGTTAATTTTCCCACTTTGGATGTGGATTAAAAACACTTAGTTTTCCTTTAAAAATAAAGAAATTTTAAGTTTTCCACATTATCCACAGTAATAATAAAAATACTATTAATAATAAGGAGAAATATAATATGAAATTTAGTATAAAAAAAGAAGTTTTACTTCACAGTTTAAATTCTGTAAGTAAAGCTTTATCTAGTAAAAACTTAATTCCAGTATTATCTGGTATAAAATTTAATTTAACAAATGAAGGTTTATTTTTAAGTGCTAGTGATAATGATATTAGTATTGAATCATTTATAGATAAAAGTAAATTAGAAGAAATAAATGAAGTAGGTACTACAGTTATTCAAGGTAAATATATATTAGAAATAATAAGAAAATTAGAAGGTAGAATAGTTAATATTGAACTTTTAGATAACATAAAAGTATTAATTTCCTGTGGAAACTCTGAATTTAATTTAAATTCAATGGATGCAGCAGAATTTCCTAATTTAAATATGGAAGAGAAGAAAGAACCTATTATTATAAGAAAAACAGAATTTAAGAACTTAATTAACAAAACGTCTTTTGCTATATCATCACAAGAGACAAGACCAATATTAACTGGTATTAATTTTAAGATAAACGAAGATAAGTTAGAATGTATTTCAACTGATTCATATAGATTAGCTAAAAAATATGTTACTTTATCAAATAGTGTATCTGAAGATATAAACATAGTAATACCTGGTAAAAACTTAATAGAATTAACTAAAATATTAGAAGAAACTGATGATGATATAGAGATGCACGTATTTAGTAATAAAGTTTTATTTAAGTTTGATAATACTTTATTCCAAACTAGGGTACTTTCTGGAACGTTCCCTGATGTTAATAGGTTAATACCAGCATCATTTGAATTAGAAGTAAAAGCAAATGCTAATGAATTTTATAATGTAATAGATAGAGCAGCACTTTTAACTAGTGAAAAAGATAAGAACATAGTTAAATTTGAATGCGATGGAAATGAAGTTATAGTTTCATCTAATTCACCAGAAATCGGACGTGTTGAAGAGAAGATGGACGTTGAAAAAAATAATGATACAAATATAAAAATAGCATTTTCTTCAAGATTTATGATGGATGCTTTAAGAACTGTTGAAAGTAAAGACGTTGTTTTATGTTTTAATAATGATGTACAACCAATTATCATTAAAGATTCTAAGGATGATACTTTACTACAACTTATATTACCAATAAAAACATACTAAACTAGCTAAAATGCTAGTTTTTTAATTTTTGTAACAAAATATGACAAAATTCTTAAAAATACTGTGGATAATAGATTGGCATAACTTGAAAGGAAAGGGTTTTGGAATATGAATGAATACGAAATAAACGCACAAACACTTGCAATAATACCAATAGGTAAAGAAAGAAGTAAAATAATTGAAGTAAATGGGGATTACATTATAAATAAGTCTCCTATAAAAATATTAGATGATAGCTGCAAATTCTTTGGTAGTAGCTACGAAGGGAGGTTTTGTGGTACTAAAACGTTAACTGGTATAACGCATAAGTCACCAATAATAGTAGAAGAAAGTAAAAGAATTATCTTTTTTCCTACTAAATCTCCTAGAACATCTACTTGCACTTGGCTTTCTTTTAATAATATAGCAGAGTATGATGGTGATGGAAAAGATTCGGTTATTAAGTTTTCTTGTGGAAAAATGCTTAGACTCCATATTTCTTATGGAATTTTAGATAATCAGATACTTAGATCAACTAGACTTGAAGCAATGTTACTAAGAAGAATGCATGATTTTATGAAAAGTATATAAAAAATGCATCTTTTTTTATAAATTATAAGAAATTAGCCTTATTTTGTGATATAATTAGTATGTATGTAGTAGTATACTCAAAATAGGTGTAGGTGGTTTAAATGGGCTTTAAAATACTGAATTATGTTTTTAAGGAAACTTGAGTTAAATAATTTTAGAAACATTTCTAAAATAGATTTTGAATTTAATAAAAATATTAACATTTTTATAGGAAACAATGCCCAAGGAAAAACCAATGTATTAGAAAGTATATATTTTCTTGCAATAACAAGATCACACAGAACTCATAACGAATTAAATTTAATAAAGAATGATGCACTTTATACTAAGGTATCTGGAACGTTTTTTGATGATTCAAAAAATACCCATATGCTATCTATTTTATTAAATGAAAAAGGAAAAAAGGTATCTGTTGATAATATTATGCAAAAAAAGATAAGTAATTATTTATCTAGATTAAATGTTATTATGTTTTGTCCTGATGACCTAGAAATAATAAAGGGAACTCCTGCTACTAGAAGAAAATTTTTAAATATAGAACTTTCACAGTTTAAGAAAGATTATGTTTTTCAACTTAAAGAATATAATCAGGTTTTAAAACAAAGAAACGAGTATTTAAAACAAAAAAATAATGCTAAATTTGATAAAACTTACTTTAGCATTTTAACGGAAAAACTTGCTATCAAAAACATAGAATTAGTAAAAATTAGGTATGATTTTATAAATAAAATAAACAATTATCTAAAAGATGTTTTTGATAAAATTGCAGGATTTGGTAATTTAGAGATTAAATATAAAAGTTTTATACATGAACAAGACTTAAATAAAGCCAATTTAAAGGACTTTATTATAAATAAGTATAATTCTATGTTTATGAATGAATTACTCCAAAAAACGACTCTTTTAGGCTGTCACAAGGATGATTTTAAGATGTATTTAAATGATCTTGATGTAACAGAGTTTTCATCTCAAGGACAACAAAGATTATCTATTTTAAGTTTAAAATTAGCAGAAATAGAAGTTTTTGTTAAGGAAAAACATACAAAACCTATTATTTTACTAGATGATATATTTAGTGAACTAGATGAAATAAAGAAAAATAATATTATAGATTATTTTAAAGAAGATATACAAATATTTATTACTACTACTGATATAAAAGACATAAATGATGAATTAAAGGCTAAATCTGATATTTATGTTGTAGATAATGGTAATTTTAATAAGGAGGAATAATTTATGGAAGAAAATAAAGAACATTATGATGCCTCGGATATACAAGTACTAGAAGGACTAGAAGCAGTAAGAAAAAGACCAGGTATGTACATAGGTTCAACATCATCAGTTGGACTTCACCATTTAGTATGGGAAATAGTTGATAATGCAATTGATGAATCACTTGCAGGATATTGTGATGATATAGAAATAACTATAAATAAAGATAATTCAATAACCGTAAAAGATGATGGACGTGGTATACCAACTGGAATTCATAAAAAAACTGGCATTTCAACTGTTGAAACAGTTTATACAGTACTTCACGCAGGTGGTAAGTTTGGTGGCGGTGGATATAAAGTATCTGGCGGACTTCATGGTGTTGGTGCGTCGGTTGTTAACGCTTTATCAAGCTGGGTAGAAGTAAAAGTATACCAAAATAGTAAAGTATATTATATAAGATTTGAAAATGGTGGTCATACAGTTGCACCACTTAAGGTAATTGATGAATGCTCACCAGATAGAACAGGTACTACCGTAACTTTTAAAGCAGATCCTGAGATATTTAAAGAAACTACCGTTTACGATTATGAAATCTTAAAACAAAGAGTAAGAGAACTTGCTTTTCTAAATAAAGGATTAAGAATTATTTTAGTAGACGATAGAGAAATAGAGCCAAGAAAAGAAATATTTGTTTATGAAGGTGGTATAAGTGAGTACGTTAAGTTCTTAAATAAAGGAAAAACACCAATACATGAGCAAATAGTTCATTTAGAAGGCGAAGAGGATAATATTTCAGTAGAGGTTGCAATGCAATATAATACTGGATACACATCGAACATTTATTCGTTTACAAATAATATAAACACTCATGAAGGTGGAACTCACGAAGATGGTGTTAAAAGAGCATTAACAAGAATAATTAACAGTTATGGAAAGAAAAATAAGTTTTTAAAAGAAAATGATGCACCACTTACTGGTGATGATGTAAGAGAAGGACTTACGATGATTATTTCTTGTAAGCATCCTGATCCACAATTTGAAGGACAAACAAAAACAAAATTAGGTAATAGTGAAGTAAGAAAAATAGCTGATGATGTATTTAGTGAAGGTTTTGAAAGATTTTTACTTGAAAATCCAGATGAAGCTAAATTAATTATGGAAAAAGCAATGACTGCTGCACGAGCTAGAGTTGCTGCTAAAAAAGCAAGAGAACTTACTCGTCGTAAAGGTGATCTAGACGTTATAAACTTCGGTGGAAAACTAGTTGATTGTAAAGATAAAGATCCATCTGTATGTGAAATCTTCTTAGTCGAGGGTGATTCAGCAGGTGGAAGTGCTATAAAGGGTAGAAATAGTATGACACAAGCAATCCTTCCTTTAAGAGGTAAGATATTAAACGTTGAAAAAGCAAGATTAGATAGGGCTTTATCTAATGAGGAAATAAGAACTATTATTACTGCTTTTGGTACTGGTATTGGTGAAGATTTTAATCTTAGCAAACTAAGGTATGATAAAATAATAATAATGACCGATGCCGATGTTGACGGTTCTCATATTAGAGTGTTATTATTAACATTATTTTATAGATTTTTTAGACCAATTGTTGAAGCAGGACACGTATATGCAGCTCAGCCACCTCTTTTCTGTATAAAACACGGTAAAACAATTAAATATGTGTTAAATGAAGAGGAAAGAGATGCTTATTTAGCTAGTTTAAACCCAAATACTAAGTATGATATTATGCGTATGAAAGGTTTAGGCGAAATGGACGCTGAAGAATTAAACGAAACAACAATGGATATAAATACACGTGTATTAAGAAAAATAACCGTTGAAGATGCTATGGCAGCAGATGAAGTATTTAATAAATTAATGGGTGAAGAAGTTGAGCCTAGACGTAAATTTATTGAAGAAAATGCTGTATACGTAGAGAATTTGGATGTCTAAGGGGGTGAATTAAAATGGATCATAGTAGAGATAGATTAGAACATAATAACATAGTAGATGAAGTAAAAACATCATTCTTGGAATATTCAATGAGTGTAATAGTATCACGTGCCTTACCAGATTTAAGAGATGGTTTAAAACCTGTTCATAGAAGAATATTATATTCTATGTACGAATCTGGATATACACCTGATAAACCACATAAAAAATCGGCGAGAATCGTCGGTGATGTAATGGGTAAATACCATCCACATGGTGATTCTTCAATATATGAAGCAATGGTACGTATGGCTCAAGACTTTTCATATCGTTATATGTTGGTTGATGGACACGGAAACTTTGGCAACATAGAAGGATATGGTGCAGCAGCAATGCGTTATACAGAATCTAGGTTATCAAAAATATCACTAGAATTATTAAGGGATATCAATAAAGATACGGTAGATTTTATTTCAAACTTTGATGAATCTGAAAAAGAACCAGCCATTTTACCTTCAAGATTTCCTAATATATTAGTAAACGGAACAATGGGTATAGCAGTTGGTATGGCAACTAATATTCCACCACATAATTTATCAGAAGTTATAGATGGTTGTGTTGCTTATATTGATAATCCTGAGATAGATACATTAGGATTAATGCAACACATTAAAGGTCCAGATTTTCCAACTGGAGGTATAATCCTTGGAAATAAAGGAATAAAACAAGCATATGAAACTGGTCGTGGTTCAATTACCATAAGAAGTAAGGCAAGAATAGAAGAAAAAAATGGTCGTAATTATATAATTGTTGATGAAGTTCCTTATGGCGTAAATACTCAAGAACTTAAAAATAAAGTTGCAGATTTAGTACACAATAAGGTTTTAGATGGTATATCTGATTATCATACTGACCTTAAAGATGGTGTAAAAATAACAATTACATTAAAGAAAGATGCAAATCCACAAGTTGTATTAAATAATTTATATAAACATACTGCTTTTCAATCAAACTTTGGTATTATTTTCTTAATGTTAGACAATGGAACTCCAAAAACACTAGGATTAAGAGACATAATTTCAAAATACATTGATTATCAAAAAGAAGTTATAATAAGAAGAACTAGATTTGATCTTAAAAAGGCAGAAAATAGGGTTCATATATTAGAAGGCTATAAAATAGCTTTAGATAATATTGATGAAGTTATTAAAATTATTAAAGAAGCTGAAAGTGATGTAGTAGCTAAAGAAAAATTAATAGGTAGATTTGGTTTTTCACAGGTTCAAGCAGATAATATTCTAGAATTAAAACTTCGTAGATTAACAGGATTAGAAAGAAGTAAAATCGAAGCAGAATTACAAGATTTGTTAAAATTAATCGAAGAATTAAAAACAATATTATCAAGTGATGCAAATGTTTTAGCAGTAGTAAGAAAAGAATTACTTGAAGTTAAAAACAAATTTGGTGATGAAAGAAAAACTTCTATTGATATGACAGCTATTGATTATATTGAAGATGAATCATTAATTCCTGTTGAAGATATAGTTGTTGCATTAACTCATAAGGGATATATAAAGAGAATGCCAACAGATACTTATAAGCTTCAAAATAAAGGAGGAGTAGGAATTAAAGGTATGTCTACAAATGATGAGGATTTTGTTGAAATACTTAAGTCAGGAACCACTCATAATCATGTGTTATTCTTTACTAATAAAGGTAAAGTTTATAGAATTAAAGGTTATGAAATACCAGAATTTTCAAGACATTCAAAAGGATTACCAATAATTAATTTATTACCAATAGAAAAAGATGAAAAAATAAATAATATCTTATTGGATAATGGAGATGAAGAAAATAAATATTTAGTAATTACTACAAAAAACGGATTGATAAAACGTACAGATGTTAGCGAATTCGAAAATATTAGAAAAAATGGTAAGATTGCAATAACTCTAAAAGAAAACGATGAAGTATTATCTGTTCACTTTACTAATGGTAATGATGATGTAGTAATAGCATCAAATAATGGTAGAATGATAAGATTTAATGAAAACGAAATAAGAGTTATGGGAAGAACCGCAAGTGGTGTTAAGGGTATTGAATTATCTAACGATTGCTTCTGTGTTGGTTCAGAAATAGCTAAAGAAGGTCAAGATATATTAGTTGTTACTGAAAAAGGATACGGAAAAAGAACAGATGTAAATGAATATAGATTAACCCACCGTGGAAGTAAAGGTGTTAAAACATTAAATATTACTGATAAAAATGGTACAATAGTAGCATTTAAGACTGTAACTGACGATAAAGACTTAATGATTATTACTGACCAAGGTATTGTTATTAGAATCTCAGCTGATAAAGTATCAAGAATGAGTAGAGTAACACAGGGTGTTAGATTAATGAATTTAAGAGAAGGTCAAAAAGTTGCAACTGTATCAGTGGTTGAAAAAGAAGAAGAAAACACTAATGAAAATGAAGCAACATCAAATGATACATCAGAAAAAGAAACAAAAGAGGCTAGTGAATAGTCTCTTTTTCATTGATGTTCCACGTGAAACATAGGTATATAAAATAAATATCAAAATAAACTTGCTAAAATTCAAATAATATAATAAAATAATATTGCACAACAGGAATGTTAGAATCAGGTCAGGATCGAGAGATAGCAGCCTTAATAACCTCTTTCTGTGTGTGCTTTTATTTTACACAAAATAATGTTCCACGTGAAACATAGGTATATAAAAATAAAATGAAAGGCAATGTTCCACGTGAAACATAGGTATATAAAAATAAAATGAAAGGCAATGTTCCACGTGAAACATAGTATTAAATATCATATGAAAGAAAAATATTATGAAAAAATAATAAAATTAGCTAAAAAAGCCTACAAAAAAGGGGAAGTGCCGGTTGGTGCAATTGTAGTAAAAGATGGTAAGATACTTTCCAAGGCATATAATAAAGTTGAAAAAGATAGAGATGCAACTATGCATGCAGAAATCTTAGCTATTAAAAAGGCATCTAAAAAAATAAAAAACTGGAGATTAAATAATTGCGAAATGTATGTAACATTAGAACCTTGTATGATGTGTACTGCAGCAATAGAATTAAGTAGAATAAAAAAAGTACATTATTTACTTAAAAGAGATAAAGAAATAATAAAAAACAAAGAAAAGTATATTTATGAAGAAACTGAATCTAGTCAAGAGGTTTTAGAACTATTACAATCGTTTTTTAAAAGTAAAAGATAAGCAATGTTCCACGTGAAACATTGCTTTTTTAGTTTAAAAACATAACTTAAAATGTTATAATATATAACAGAGGTGGTTGTATGGCATATCAAACATTATATAGAAAATATAGACCTAAAACGTTTGAATTAGTATATGGTCAAGATGTAATAGTAAAAACATTAAAAAATGTTATTAAAAATGATAAACTAAGTCATGCGTATTTATTTACAGGACCTAGAGGAACTGGTAAAACGAGTAGCGCAAAATTGTTTGCAAAAGCTATTAACTGTTTAAATAATAAAGATGGAGATGCTTGTAATGAATGTGAAAATTGCAAATCATTTAATAACAATAGTAATCCTGATATAATAGAAATAGATGCTGCATCAAATAATGGTGTAGATGAAATAAGAGAAATAAAAAATAAGGTTAGCTTAGTTCCATCTATGTCAAAATATAAAGTATACATAATCGATGAAGTTCATATGCTTTCAATTGGTGCCTTTAACGCATTATTAAAAACATTAGAAGAACCACCAGAATATATAATATTTATATTAGCTACGACAGAACCACAAAAGATTCCAGCTACTATAATTTCTAGATGTCAAAGATTTGATTTTAAAAGTATATCACATGATAAAATGAAACAATGCCTTGAAAATATTATTTCAAAAGAAAATATAAGCATAGATGATGGTGCAATTGAAGAAATAATAAACAATTCTAAAGGTGGAATGAGAGACGCTATTGGATTATTAGATCAAGCATCAGCATTTTGTAATAATAATATAACAGCAAACGATATAGAAGAATTGTCTGGAAATATATCAATTAAACAAATAAGAATATTTTTATCAAATATTATGCAAAAAGAATACAATGTGATATTTGATTCAATATCTAATTATTCATCAAACGGAAAAGATTTTGCATTGATTTGTGAAAAAATAATTAATTATGTTAGAGAAGGCATACTATACAAGAAGAAAATTAATACAGATAAAATACTTGATGAAGATAAAAATATATTTGATAAATTGTCTGATACCGATTTGTATGATTTAATAGATTATTTATCCGATACATTGGTTAAGGTGAAAAATAGTTATCAAAAAGAATTAACGTTTGAAGTACAAATGATTCAAATGATCGATAAGATATTTAATAAAGAAAGTAATGTTTCACGTGAAACATCAATAAATGAAATGAAAGTAGAAAATACTAATGTTCCACGTGAAACATTAAAAATAGAAAACAAAACGGATAGTGTTATAGAAGAATTAAAAAATGTTAGAATAAATAATATTTTAAAAAATGCAACTAAACAAAATATAACATTTATAAAAGATTTATGGCCTAATATTAATGAATATCTTATAAATGAAAAATATAAGATGGTAGCGGGTATGTTAGTTAATGCAACTCCTGTCGCAGCATCAAAAAAGGGAATAATAATAACTTTACCATTAGAGTCAAGTATTTCTAGAATAGAAAAGGAATATGATAATAGTAAAGAATTATTAAATGAAATATATAACGAAAACTACAAAGTAGTATATATTTCTGAGCAATATTGGAAAAAAGTAAGACCTAAATTTGTAGAAAAAGCTAAAAACGGAGAATTACAAATTATAGATGAGTCTGAAGCGCTAGACAAATTAAAAAAAATAAATGACAAAAACTTAGTAGAAGAATTTAACGAATTAATTGAAATGGAGGAAAATTAAAATGAATTTACAAGCTTTAATGAAACAAGCACAATCAATGCAAAAAAATATAATGGACAGCAAGAAAAAAATAGATGAAATGACTTTTACTGGAAAATCAGAATTAGTAGAAGTTAAAATGAATGGAAAAAGGGAGGTATTATCTGTTGAAATTAAATCTGATGAATTAGAAAAAGACGATTTAGAAATATTAGAAGATATGATTAAAATAGCAACAAATGATGCTTTAAAACAAATAGAGAAAGAAGTAAATAATAAATTAGGAAGTCAAGCTGGGGCTTTAGGAGGACTTCTATAAACAGGAGTTGGTATCAATGAATTATCCAAAGAGTTTTCAAGAACTAATTGATTGTTTTAAATTATTACCAGGCGTAGGCACGAAGACAGCTGAAAGATATGCCTTTTCTTTGTTAAACTTAGATGAAGAAAAAACACAGGAATTTAGTAATATTATTGAAAATATAAAGAAAAATATTACTACTTGCCCTAATTGTGGATGTATGTCAGAAGCAAACAAATGTTTAATTTGTGATGACAAAAGTAGACAAAATGATATAATTTGCGTAGTAGAAAGTCAAAAAAATGTATTTATATTTGAAAAATTAGGTGTTTTTAGATGTAAATATCACGTTTTGGGTGGATTGATATCACCTATGGATGGCATCAATCCTGAAGATTTATCAATTAGTAAATTAATTGAAAGAATTAAAAAGGAAAAAATAAATGAAATAATTTTGGCATTAAGACCCGGAATAGAGGGCAATACGACGTCTTTATACATAACAAAGTTGTTAGAGGGTTCTGGAGTTAAGGTAACTCAAATAGCTCAAGGAGTACCTATGGGAGCAGATATGGAATACTTAGATGCTTTAACTCTTGAAATGGCTGTTGAAAACAGAAACGAAGTATCATAATTATAAAATATTAAACATATTTTCTATTAGAGGTGAAAATATGTTAAAATTTATATTCAAAGTAGTAAAAAAAGTAATAGTCGGAATGATTTTGTTGTTTGCTTATAACACTTTTTTATCATCATTAAATCTAATGATACCAATAAATGTTATAACAATAGTAGTTGCAAGTTTATTTGATGTACCAGGAATCATTGGGTTAGCAGTATTTTTACTTTTGAATTATTAAAAGAAGGTGAGTACATGGATAGTAATTTAGTTATAAAAAATCAACCGGTTTTAAGTAAAATATTTAATAACATAAGAAAAACAAATAATAATGTACAAGCCTATATGTTAGTTGGTGAAGATAAGGAAAAAATAGAAGAATATGCTATTTTATTAAGTAAAATACTTATTTGTCCACATGTTTATGAAGAAAATTGTAATAAATGTAATATATGTAAGAGAATAGATGAAAATACTTATGGTGAATTAAAAATAATTAAGCCAATAAATAGAATAATAAAAAAAGAATCAATAATAGAATTAAGGGATTATTTTAGAACAGAAAGTATTGAAGGAAAAAATGAAGTTTACATAATTAATGACGCCGAAACTTTAAACGTAGCAGCAGCGAATGCAATTTTAAAATTTCTAGAAGAGCCCGATAGCAATGCGGTAGCAATCTTTACAACGACTAATTTAGATAGTGTTATAAAAACAATAACATCAAGGTGTCAATTAATTAAAACTAATAATGTTAGAACTAAATATGGAATAGACTTTGTTAAAGAATTAACTAATTTAGAGGAAGATCAAATATACGATATAATTGATTTTACTAAATCTTTAGAAAGAAATTTCAATAAGGCGTTTTCATGTGTTAAAACAAACATTGTAGACGTGTATAATAGCAAGGAATTACTTTCTAGTGCTTTAAAAGTAATGCTTTTATATTACAAAGATATGCTAAATTATAACATAAAAGAAAAATGTTTATATTTTGAAGTCAATGATGTAAAAAACGTTATAAAATCGCAAAACAATGATACTATTTCAAAAAAAATATCATTTATCTTGGAAAATATAACAAAATTAGAGTACAATGTTAATATATTGTTATTTATGGATAACTTATTAATTGGAATAGGGGAAATATTAGATGATTAAAGTAATAGGAATTAATTTTTTGGATGCAAACAGAATATATTACTTTTCACCAAATAATATTAAATTAAAAAAAGGTGATTATGTAATCGTTGAAACAGAAAGAGGAATGCAGTTTGGACAAGCTGTAACAAATATAGAGCAAATGCCTAAAGAAAAGGTGTTTTTACCACTTAAGGATGTAATAAGAAAAGCAAATAAAGATGATATAAATGCTAATGATAAAAACGCAAGAGATGGCGCTAAAGCATTAAGTTATGCAAAGGAATTGGTTAATAAGCAAGGATTAGATATGAAACTTTTTGAGGCTTCATATACGTTTGATAGAAAAAAACTTATATTTAAATTTATTGCTGATGAAAGAGTTGATTTTAGGGAACTAGCAAAGCTTTTAGCGGCAAAATATAAAACTAGAATAGAGTTAAGACAAATAGGTGTTAGAGATAAGGCAAAAGAAATAGGAGGCTTAGGTCCATGCGGTAGACCTTTATGTTGCTCACTTTTCCTTACAAATTTTAATAGTGTTTCTATAAATATGGCTAAAAATCAAGGAATAGCCCTTAATCCAACAAAAATAAACGGAGCATGCGGTAGACTTTTATGTTGCCTTGGATATGAGGATGAGACATATACAGAATATAAAAAACATTTTCCAAAATTAAGTGAATCAGTTGAAGTAGATGGTAAAAAGGGAAGAGTTTGTGAACTTAACGTATTAAGTGGAAATTACAAAGTTAAAGTATCTGATAATGAAGAAATAATAGTTTCGGTGGATATAGATGGAAACAATTAATGATTTGTTAAATTATAATGGACTAAAAATAGTTCAAAATACAGATTGGTTTAAGTTTTCATTAGATTCAGTTTTACTAGCAAATTTTGTAAATGTTAATAAAAAAACTAAAATAATTGATTTTTGTACTGGTAATGCACCAATTCCCTTGTTTTTAAGTCATAAAACTAATCAAAAGATAGTAGCGGTTGAATTACAAAAAGAAATTTATGATTTAGCAAATAAAAGTGTAAAATTAAATCATTTGGAAGAAAAGGTGCAGGTATTAAATGAAGATGTTAAAAACATTTCTAATATATACGAAACAGACACTTTTGATTTAATAACGTGTAATCCTCCGTATTTTAAGATAAATGAAAATTCTAGTACTAACGAAAATAAAATAAAATCAGTTGCAAGACATGAGATTTATTTAAATTTGGATGATATTTTTAAAATTGCTAAGAAAGTTTTAAAAAATGATGGTAAAATCGCAATGGTGCATAGAACGGAGAGATTAATTGATATAATATCATCTATGAAAAAAAATAATATTGAACCAAAAAAAATTCAATTTGTTTATCCTTTTAAGAGGTCAAAATCTAATATGGTTTTAATAGAAGGTGCCAAAAATGGTAAACCAGGTCTTTCTGTTTTAAGTAACATAGTGGTGCATAATGAAGATGGTAGTTATACAAAATATATTAACAATATATTTAATGGTGGTGATTAAAGATGAAAATAAAAATGGTAGTAGGTTTAGGAAATCCTGGTAGAGAGTATTATAATACAAGGCATAATATGGGATTTATGGTACTTGATGAAATTGCTAAAAGACTAGAAGTATACAAATGGAAAGAACGTGATGGTGCTTTATATTTTGATTGTTATTTAGATATGGCTCATGTTATTTTTGTTAAACCACAAAGATATATAAATTTATCAGGTGATGTAATGATTAATTTTGTTAAGTACCTAGATATTAAAACAGAGGATATCCTTGTTGTAAGCGATGATTTAGACTTGCCTACTGGAACTATTAAGTTAAAGGAGAAGGGATCATCTGGAGGGCATAACGGCCTTAAAAACATAGAAGCAAATCTTGGTACTAATGAATATCGTAGAATAAAAGTTGGTATATCTAATGATAAAGGAATAGATACTAAAGATTACGTTTTAGGAAAACTTAATCAAAATGAAAAAAGAAAGTTGATGCCTACGATAAAAATGGCAGCAGACGCCGTTTTAGAGTCATTTCACACACCTTTTCCAGAACTTATGAGTAAGTATAACACAAGGATAAAAAACTAGAAATTGGGTGATAAAAGTGTTTAATAACATTTTTGAAAACAAAATTTTAAATAATAATAGTCCTGTTTTGGTAATGGGATTAAATGATAAAGTCCAAGCATCTTATGTTTGGAATCTTTTTGGTGCTAGTAAAAAAAATATATTGGTTGTTACAAACACTTTGTATGAAGCTAATATGTTATATAAATCGCTGAATCAATATGATAAAGATAATATCTTACTATTTCCGATGGATGATTTTTTAGTTAGTGAAGCTGTTGCAACATCTCCTGACTTGATGTCAAAGAGAATAGAAACATTAAATGAGCTTGCTAAAAATAATATAGGTAAAATAGTTATAACAAATTTCATGGGATACTTAAGATTTTTGCCTAGTAGGAAATTATGGAGTAGCTTAAACATAAACATAAAAGAAACGGATGAGATAAATAGGGATTTATTAATTCAGAAACTAAATATGATTGGTTACAAAAAAGATAGCATAGTAACAAAAACAGGAGAATATGCAAATAGAGGATATATCTTGGATGTTTTTCCTTATGGATATGAAAATCCTGTTAGAATAGAGTTTTTTGATGATGAAATAGAAAGCATTCGTGAGTTTAGCTCAGATACGCAGCTTTCAATGAAAAAAAAGGATAATATAGAAATATGCCCTTTTACTGAGTTTATAAATGAAAAAAACGTAGAAGATATTTTAGAAAGACAGAGTCTTTTACCTAGAGTGGTTAAAAAAGTAAGTAAAATAGAGGATTATTTAGATAATAATATCACCGTTTACTTAGATTTAAATAGTATTAAATTAGCATACGAAAAAACGATGAATGAGGTATTAGAATTTAAGGAAACTGATCAATTTAACATAGATAAATATATGTTTGATCTAAATGATGTTATAAAGGATAAATATGTAGATATTTTAAAATTAGATAATTATGATTTAAAAAAAGTAGAAAAAGAAATTTATTCATCAACTGAGATAGAAAAGTTTAATGGTAATTATGATAGAATTAATCACTTTCTTAAAAATATGTTAAATTCTAAAAAAATGATAGTTGTTTATTTAAACGATGATCATGCAGTAGCGGATTTTGTAAGTAAAACAATACTTCCAAGTGTTATAACAAACTTATCTGATTTAAAAAAAGATGTCATAAACATTGTTAAAGGAGATATACCAAACGGCTTTATTATTAATGATTTAGTATGTTTAACGAAAGATGAACTTTATAAATCAAATAGTGTTACCACATATAGAAGCAAGTTTAAATATGGATCTAAAATAAAAGATGTTAATAAGTTGAAAATTGGTGATTATGTAGTTCATATGTCCCATGGTATAGGAAGATACTTAGGAATTGTAACACTTACTAAAAGAGGCCTTAAAAAGGATTATTTAAACGTTGAATATAAAGATGGTGATAAATTATATATTCCTGTGGAAAAGATAGAATATATAAGTAAATATTCATCGAATGAGGGTGCAAAACCTAGGTTAAATAAATTGGGTGGAACCGAGTGGGCTAAACAAAAAGCAAGAGTTAAAGGAAAAGTAAAAGATATAGCAAGAAAATTACTTGAGACATCTGCTAAAAGAAAATTAGTAAAAGGTTTTGCATTTTTTGCTGACGATGAGGATCAAACTTTATTTGAAAGTAAATTTCCGTATACAGAAACAAAAGATCAATTAAGAGCGATTAATGATATAAAAGAAGATATGGAACAACCTCATCCAATGGATAGATTATTATGTGGTGATGTTGGTTATGGCAAGACTGAAGTTGCTTTTAGAGCTATTTTTAAGGCTATAAAAAGTGGTAAACAAGTAGCGTTTTTATGTCCTACAACTATTTTGTCAAAACAACATTATGATAATGCTGTTGTAAGATTCGATGGTTTTGGTATAAATATAAGAATGCTTAATAGGTTTGTTACTTTAAAACAAAAGGAAATCATATTAGATGAACTAAAAAGCGGTAAGGTAGACTTAATAGTTGGAACTCATAGATTATTAAGCCGTGATGTTATATATAAAGATTTAGGTTTATTAGTAGTAGATGAAGAACAACGTTTTGGTGTAACTCATAAGGAAAAAATAAAAGAATATAAAGAGAATATAGACGTTTTAACCTTATCTGCAACACCGATTCCAAGAACTCTTCAAATGTCTTTAACTGGCGTTAGAGGTCTATCTTTAATAGAAACCCCACCTGCTTATAGATATCCAATTCAAACTTATGTTTTAAAAGAAAATGATCAGGTTATAAGAGATGCCATTTATAAAGAATTAGCAAGGGATGGACAAGTATTTGTTTTATATAATAAGGTATTAGATATAGAAGATAAACTAGTAAAAATAAAAAAATTAGTTCCAGAAGCTAAGATAACTTATATACATGGCAGAATGACAAAAGATCAAATTGAAAAAACAATGGAAAGTTTTGTTGATAAAACTTATAATGTATTAGTATGTACAACCATAATAGAAACGGGAATTGATATAGAAAATGCAAATACACTAATAGTTTTGGATGCTGATCATTTTGGACTTAGTCAGTTATATCAAATAAGAGGAAGAATAGGAAGAGGAAAAGTAATAGCATATGCTTATCTTATGTATCAGAAAAATAAAGAATTAAATGATATAGCAGTAAAAAGATTAGATGCTATAAAAGAGTTTACCGAATTAGGAAGTGGCTATGCACTTGCAATGCGTGATTTAGCTATTAGAGGAGCTGGCGATATTTTAGGATCAGAACAATCAGGTTTTATAGATACTGTTGGTTATGATATGTATCTTAAAATATTAAATGAAGAAGTGGAAAGACTTAAAAATAATGTTTCTATAGAAGATGATGAAGATAAAATGGTAAATGAAAAACCACTTATAGAAGTTGCAACTCATATTAGTGATAAATATGCCGATAGCGAAGATTTAAAAATTGAAATTCATAAGAAAATAAATACAATTGATAGTTATGATAAGTTTATTAAGGTAAAAGAAGAATTAACAGATAGATTTGGAAGTCTTGATGATGACATAATTATTTATATGTTAGAAGAATTATTTGAGTGTAATGCTAAGAAAAAGGGAATATTTAAAGTAATTCAAACCGAAAGAGAAATATCTGTTTTTATAACAAATGTTGTATCAAAAAGACAAGATGGTGCAAATCTTTTGTCGGGACTATTTAAAATAAGCCCAAATTTTGAAATTAAGTACATTAATAATATTTTAAGAATATCATTAAAAACAAATAATTTAGAAAAACATTTTTTACATTATTTAGTAAAAATGCTTGATGTAATTGAATAAAATCATACAATTTATACATTCTAAAAAAGAAGGGAAGAATTGTATGAAAACAACTGGAATAACTAGAAGAATAGATGAGTTAGGAAGAATTGTAATACCGAAAGAAATAAGAAAAAATATGCATCTTAAACCTGGAGAATTACTTGAGATTTTTCTAAATGATTCAGAAACAATAACGCTAAAAAAACATTCAATTATAAGTAAAAAAGAAGAATTTATAACTAAATATGTAAATGTTTTAGCAAGCAAGATAAAGGCTGATATTTATATAACTAGTTTAAATTCTGTTGAAATATCAAATAAAGAAGAGGTTATAGGAGAAAAAATAAGTGATGATTTGGAAAAGTCATTACTAAAGGCGTCTTTAGTTAATAAAAATGAGATAAAGATAACTAAATCTTTATCGATAAAAGAACCATTTTCTACTTATTTTTTGAGACCAAATGGTGATTTATCAGGTATTTTTATAATTTCTTTTAAAGAAAATGAAAATAAAGAAAACGACGATTTAATAAAGTTTTCCACAGCATTTTTAGAAGAGTATTTTGAAAATATGTAAATTTTTTGTCAAATTTTGGGTTAGTTTGTCAAAAATATTTACATGGTAAGTTTATATGTGTTATATTGTCATTGTTGTATCAAGTAGTATTCGTAGTAAATCTATGATGAAAGGAAGATATTCTGATGCACAAGAATGAACTTACAAGTAGAGTAGATATTAGTTATCTGCTTAAAATAGGATTATTTATACTTTTAATAACATTTTCTTTACTAACCTATATTGAAAGCCACAATATAATGGATATTATATATTGTGCTGTTGTAACAATTTTATTTGTAAAATTTTTAGCACTAAAATTATATCAGTAATATGGTATAATTTTTTTAGGTGATATAAATGATTATAGATTCTCATTGCCATCTATTAAGCATGGAGTATGAAAATGTAGATGAACAAATAAAAATGGCTATAGAACATGGTGTTACTAAAATGATAATAAATGGTTATGACTTAAAAAGTAGCATGGAAGCTGTTAGCTTAGCAAATAAATATAAAGAGGTTTATGCAGCAGTTGGAATAGGCCCAGAAAACGTAGAAGGCGTGGATGATTTAGAACTAAAAAAAATAAAAGAACTTGCTTTAAATGAAAAGGTTGTAGCAATAGGTGAAATAGGTCTTGATTATTATTGGACTAAAGAAAATAAACAAGAGCAAATAGAAATATTTAAAAGACAGTTAATGATAGCAGAAAGTCTTCATCTGCCAGTTATAGTTCACTCAAGGGAATCTATTTTAGATACTTATAATTTATTAAATGAATATAATGTAACAGGGATTCTTCATTGTTATTCCGGAAGTTTAGAGATGGCCAACCGTTTTATAAAAAAAGGCTTTTTAATAGGCATTGGAGGAGTTGTAACTTTTAAGAATGCAAAAAAAGTAAAAGAAGTAGTAAAAGAAATTCCAATTACTAGTATTTCACTTGAAACAGATAGTCCATATCTAACTCCAGAACCATATAGAGGAAAACCTAATAATCCTTTATATCTTAAATATATTATAAAGGAAATATCAGATTTAAAAGGTATATCTAAAGATGAGGTAAAAAACGTAACAAGTCAAAACGTAATGTCTAAATTTGACTTGTAGTGTCATATATGGTATCATTATACACGAGCCCAAGTTATGGGCGTGAGGTGAAAAAGTGAAACATTTTAATAGAAAAATTAAAGGTGCTTTACTCATTTTATTTGTATGTTTAATAGCATTTATTGGTTTTTCAAAGGCCGGAATATTATTTTCTGATAGTGGAAAAGATGTTATAACCGTTTCTACTACTAAGAAAACATTTGACCCAAATAACTATGTAGCATCAGTAATAGCAGTTACTAAAAATAAAGGAGTTACTACTACTTCAGCTACTACGCAAACAGAAAGTACGACAACTGTTACGACAACAACTACTGTGCCGACTACAACAACTACTAAAAGTAGCTGGACTGGTGATGTACTTTCTAAAAGCAAGGGTGTAGTTAATGGGCCATCCGGAAGAGAGACATACTATAATTTAAATATGACTAGCGTTATTAACTCAATGAGACGTGCTGGCTATTCTGAAGCAGAATATCCTTACTGGGTGCGTGAAGATGGAGTTAAAATGTTAGGAAATTATGTAATGGTAGCCGCTAATTATAATATTAGACCTAAGGGGTCTATTATTGAAAGCTCACTTGGAGCTGCAATAGTTTGTGATACAGGGGGTTTTGTTAAACACCATCCAACACAAATAGATGTTGCTGTTACTTGGAGATAATTTAAATATTATGGTAAAATAAAAACAAATAATTAATTTTATTTGTTTTTTCGTTATATGAGGTGATTTATATGAATACAAAAGACATATTAAATAGTAATAACTTTGTTTTTAAAAAGAAATTTGGTCAAAACTTTTTGCTAGATCAAAACATATTAAATAACATTGTAAAAGAAGCTGATATAACAAAAGATACTTTAGTTATAGAAATAGGCGTTGGGGCAGCAGCACTAACTAAAAAGCTTTCTTTAAAGGCAAAAACGGTACTTGGGTATGAAATAGATGAGACCTTAAAAGAGCCATTAAACGTTATTTTAAATGATTTTTCTAACGTTGATATTATTTTTGATGATTTTTTAAATAGGTGTGTGAAAGATGATTTAAAAAAGTATGAATACAAAACTTTAATGGTTGTTGCAAACCTTCCTTATTATATAACAACACCAATCATAACTAAGTTTATAGAAGAACAAATAGATGTAGAAAAAATAATAGTTATGGTTCAAAATGAAGTTGCGGATAGATTTTCTGCCAAGACAGGTACAAAATCATATAATTCATTAACTATATTTTTAAATTATTACTTTGATATTAAAAAGGCATTTGTTGTATCTAGAAACGTTTTTTATCCAAAACCAAACGTAGACTCTGCTGTTGTAACATTTACTAAGAAACGTAATACTTTAAAGGCGGATAATGAAAAGTTATTCTTTAAGTTGGTAAGGGATGCCTTTTGTCAAAAAAGAAAGACTTTAAAAAATAACTTGAAAGCCTATGATTTAGATAAAATAGATGAAGTTTTAAAAAAATATAATAAGAATATAACTTTTAGAGCAGAAAATATAACCATGGATGAATTTATAGATATTTCAAATAATTTAAACTAAACGGAATGTTTAGTTTTTTTGTTGCATAAAATTATTTGGGTGATATAAATGTTTAAAGTAGGAGATTTGGTAACTAGAATTTCTCACGATAATGACGTAGTATTTAAAATAGAGAAAATAATAGATAATAATGCTTATTTAAAAGGTGTAAACGTAAGGCTATGCGCGGATAGTAATGTTTCTGATTTACTTCTTGTAACAAAAAATGAAACTTCAGCAGATGAACGTTTTTATCAAGAAATTGATAAATTAAGAAACTTTGAAAGAAGTGACTATTTCTATATTCCCGGAAAAATACTTCATGTTGACGCTGATATTCCAACAAGTTCAGTTTCAAAATAAGCCCTGAAACCCTTATAAAATAAGGGAATTCTAAAATATAGATTATATGTATCAAAACACCAAATTTAATAAAAATTGGTGTTTTTTTCATAAATTCTGCACTAAGTAACATAGGCTGATGTTTGTTAAGTAAGTATTTTTGAGTTATACAAGGAGGTAATTAATATATGAAAAACTGTAAAATTATAGCTATTGCAAACCAAAAGGGAGGAGTTGGAAAAACGACAACTACTTTTAATTTAGGTGTTGCTTTAGCATCACAAGGTAAAAAAGTGCTTTTAGTAGATGCTGATCCTCAAGGTGATCTAACAACCTGTATGGGTTGGTATAAACAAGACGAAATACCAATTACATTGGCTGATATAATGGAACAATCAATGAATGACGAGGATATACAATTAAAAGACGTTATTTTAAAACATAAGGAAAATGTAGATTTAATACCATCTAATTTAGATTTATCTGCATTAGAGATGTCTTTAGTTAATGCTATGAGTAGAGAATATACATTGAAAAATTGTTTAATTCCATTAAAGGAAAAATATGATTATATAATTATAGATTGTATGCCTAGTTTAGGAATGATAACTATTAATGCACTTGCATGTGCTGATAGTGTAATAATACCGGTTCAGAGCCAGTTTTTAGCCGCTAAAGGTATGATACATCTAATTAATACAATTTCGCGTGTTAAACGCCGTATAAACCCAAAATTAAAGATAGATGGTATTCTATTCACATTAGTTAATGATAGAACAAATTTATCAAAACAAGTTAAGACGCAATTGAAAAGAGATTATGGAGATCATTTAAAGATTTATAACACTTATATACCAATAGCAATAAAGACAGCGGAGTCAACTTCTTATGGAAAAAGTATATTTTCGTACCAAAAGAAAAGTAAAGTTGCAGACGCTTATTCGTCGTTTGCAAAGGAGGTTTTAGATAATGGTAAAGAGCTATCAAAGAATGCCACTTTCGAGATTAGATGACATATTTACAACAGAACAGGAAAGACAAGAAAAAGATCTAGAAAGGATTAAAGATATTAATATTGATGATATAGATAGTTTTCCAAATCATCCTTTTAATGTCGTAGAAAACGAAGATTTATATAACTTGCGTGATAGCATTGTTGAAAAAGGAGTTATTTCACCTATATTAGTTAGACCAAAAAATAATGGTAGGTATGAAGTGATTTCTGGTCATAGAAGAATGTACGCAAGTAAATTAGCAGATAAATATACAATTCCTTGCATTGTTCGAAATTTAAGTAATGATGAAGCAATAATTGCAATGGTAGATAGTAATTTGCAAAGAGAACATATCTTACCAAGCGAAAAAGCCTTTGCTTATCAAATGAAATTAGAAGCTGAAAAACATCAAGGAAAGAAGACATATTTATCTTCGTGCCAACTTGGCACGAAGTATCGTACTGATTCTAAAATAGCTAATCAGGTTGGAGATAGTGCTAGACAAATTCAAAGATATATACGTCTTACTAAATTAATTAAACCCTTACTTGATATGGTAGATGAAGAAAAAATAGCTTTTTCTCCAGCAGTTGAAATATCATTTCTTACTAAAGAAGAACAAGATTGGCTTTTAGATAGTATAGAAGAAAATTTAGCTACACCATCTTTATCACAATCCCAGCAGTTAAAAAGATTAAGTCAGGATGGTAATTTAACTCAACAAAAAGTGGATGAAATATTATCTCAAGAGAAAGCTAATCAAGTTGAAAAATTAAAATTGGAAATGAGAAGTTTAAAAAGTAAGATGCCAAAAAATATGCCACCGACAAAGTATAAGGAGTATATATTTAAAGCATTGGACTATTACAATAAGTATTTACAAAGATGTAAAGATAGGGAAAGATAGTGGGAGTATTATTTACATATTTCCCCTCCCTACAACCTACCCCTATATTATTACTAACTATATATTACTAACTGAAAAAGATATTAAATTCATTACAAAGTTTGACAAAAAAGAAATTTTAATGTTAAGCTCTAACTAATTAAAGACAAGGAGAAATTTTATGAAAAAGAAAATTTTGATTATAGTTATAACAATATTTTTGTTATTTGCAATATTGGGTGTAATTCTATTATGTGTTGATTCAAAAAAAACAACATTATCTATTCAAAATAAAACTACAACAACGAAAACAAATAAAGAAAAAACAAGCAAAAATATTGAAAAACTTGATAGTGAAGATACCGAAGAATCGACAATATCAACTACAAAAAAGAATGATGATAAGGTTTCTAAGACAACATCAGAAAAAAATAAAACAACGGTTAAAGCCAATAAAACAACAACTGTAAAAAGAAAACAACAACAGACCACTACACAACCAGTTACTACTACAAAAATTGTTACTACAACGAAATCATGTACACCTAAAAAGTTTGCATTTTCTTGGTTTAGACCTGATTTTGAATCAAGAGGTGAATGCGTTAATAAAGGAAATTCATATTTAGGTAGATATGGATATAATTGTGATAGTTTAACTGATGAATGTGGAAAAACTTATTGGATGCTGTCTTTGTATGATGATAATAATAGTACAATAGATTGGCACAATGTTAATTAATGCTCATATAAGAGCATTTTTTTTAAGGAGGAAAGAATGAAAAAAATTATAAAAAAATTAAAATGGGTATTTCCCATTTTTTTGTTTGGGATAGTTTCACTAATTACAACTACAAAAGCTAAAGCATTAACTAGTGATTCATTCTATTTTGAATGGATTACACCAAAGATTTATGTAAATAAATATAAAAATGGAGTAGAAAGATCAGAGAGAATCCAAGTTTATCACAAACGTAGTGATTCGGAGATTGCATATTGTATTGAACCAGGTATTGATTTTTCAGATAGTGCAACACTTACAGGATATGATTATAATCAATCTGATATATCTGGAATGAGTATAGATACTTGGCGTAGAATTACGTTACTAGCTTATTATGGATATGGATATGGTAATCATACTGATAGTAAATGGTACGCAATAACTCAATATGAAATATGGAAAGCAAACCCTTTAGGTTGGGATACGTATTGGGCTGATAGTTTTCATGGAAATAATATTTCACAATTTGAATCTGAATCAGCAGAATTATTGAATTTAGTAAATAATCATTATAAAGCACCATCATTTGCAAATAGTAATAATACTGTTGTAGTAAATGATACGATAGTTTTAGATGATACAAATAATGTATTAAGTAATTATGAAGTATCAACAAATGATAATGCAACAATAAAAAAAGATGGTAATAAACTTTATATTACACCTAATAAAGTTGGAGATATTACAATTCAGTTATCTAAAAATTCTAATCGATTTGGAAAGAGTGCATTTGTTTTTGTTGCGGATGGAGTTCAAAATTTGATGACTGCGGGTAACATAGATCCATACAGAGTAACTTTAAAGATTAAATCAATTGGTGGTAAAGTAACAATAAATAAAGTTGATAAAGATACAAAGTTATCAGTACCTCAAGGTGATGCAACATTAAAAGGTGCAACTTATGGTATTTATAAAGAAGATGGTACAAAAGTATCTTCTATTACAACCAACGATAAGGGAATTGTAACAAGTGGAACTTTACCATCTCAAGGTAGATATTATTTACAAGAAGAGATACCCTCACAAGGTTATGAATTAGATACTGATAATAGATATTATTTTGTAATTACAAAAGATAATTTATATCCAACAGTTACTGTTTATGAAAAAGTAATAGAAAGACATTTTGATTTATTTAAGGTTTTTGCAACAGATAAGACTGGTTTCTTAATTGGTGAACCAAACATTTCTTTTGATATTTATTTAAAATCATCAAATAAAAAAGTAGCAAGAATTACAACTAATGAGAAAGGATATGCTGAAGCAGTGTTACCTTATGGGAAATACATTGTTAAACAAGTATCATCTACATTAAATCATGAAAAAATAGAAGATTTTGAAATAACTATAAACGAAAATACCGAAGAACCATATTATCATTTAATATCAAACGCTGAAATTAAAGCGAAATTAAAAGTTGTTAAAATAGACGCTGATTCTAAAGAGGTAATAAAAATGTCTGGTATTAAATTCAAAATATTTGATTTACAAAATAATGAATATGTATGTCAAAATGTTACTTATCCAAATGCTCAAAAAATATGTGAATTTGAAACAAATGAAAATGGTGAGTTTATTACACCTTATGCACTTAAATCTGGTAAATATCGTCTTGAAGAAATAGATCAAAAAATTGATGGTTATTTATGGAATTCAAATTCTATGGAGTTTGAAATAGGAGAAAATTCCGAACTTATAACAGACAACGATTACGGAACAATGGTTTTAGTTAAATTTAAAAATCAACAAGTTAAAGGTAAAGTAACAATAAATAAAACAGGAGAAAAATTGATTGTTAAAAACGGATCTTATTCTTATGAAGAGGTAGCACTAGAAGGTGTAAAATTCGGTATATATGCAAGAGAAGATATTATAACCAAAGATGGTGAAAAACATTACAAAAAAAATGAACTAATATCTACAATTTATACAAATGATGAAGGTGTTGCTGAACTTGATAACTTGTTTCTTGGAAAATATTATATAAAAGAACTATCAGTACCTAATGATAATTTGGTATTAGATAATAAAGAATATGATTTTGAGCTTACTTATAAGGATCAATATACAGAAGTTGTGACTAAATCGTTTGATATATTAAACAAATATAAGAAGGGAACTTTAGATTTTACTAAAATAGATTTATCCACAGGAAAACCATTACCTAATACTAAGATAGAAATTTATACAACTAAAGATGAATTGATTTTCTCTGGAATGACTGATGCAAATGGCAAAATAGTAATAGATGATTTACCTGTAAATGACTATTATTTAATTGAAAAAGAAGCACCAAAGAACTATAAAATCAATCCTGAACGTCAGTACTTTAGCATTAAAGAAAATGGTGAAATAATCAAAGCCACTTTAGAAGATGAATTGATAATCGAAGTTCCAAATACTGATGCAAGTTTTAACTTTTTAAAAATTTTAATACCATGCACTTTAATAGTACTAGGAATTGTAATTATAACTTATGCTAAACACAAAAAGAATGTTAAAAAAGAAAAATAGTATCTTATACTCAATGGGAGTTCTTTTATTACTAATTGGAATTTTTATTGTTATATATATTATAGGTTTTAATTATATAAGTAACAAAAAAGATAAAGAAATTATAGAAACTTACATAAATAATTTTGATCAAATAATTAATACTTCTCAAGATGTTAAAAAGAATGTAAGTTTAAAATCGAATAAGTTAAATTATATAGCAGTATTAGAAATACCAAAAATAAAATTAAGAAAAGGCATTGTCATAGCGACAAAGAACTTTAAATCAATTAATTATGCAATAAGTGCCGATCAAACAAGTACTTTTCCTGATGTAGAAGGGAGATTGATTCTTTATGCTCATTCCGGAACTAGTAAGATATCATATTTTAAGAATTTAAATAGGCTTAATATTAATGACAATGTTATAGTGTTTTATAAAGGAAAAAGTTACCCTTACAAGATTAATAATATAAAAGAAATAGAAAAAACGGGAAAATTAAAGATTAGTAATTCTATCTCTTCAAAAGAACTTATATTAGTTACATGTGTTCACAACACTAATAAACAACTAATAATTACATGTGAAATTAATGAAAGGAAGTGATATTATATCTTATAAAAAAAGAATTCCGCCGATTAAATTAGAATTAACTATTGATATGTTTAACAATGTTTTATCACTCTTAGATAATTCTAACAACGTTGGCGAAAACTTAAAGGAAAAAATTTTAAAATATAGCATTCCAAGCGAGGAAGGCTCTAAGACATCAGTTGTGATTAGATTATTTCTATCAGAAGCATCACAATTGATGTTTTTATTAATTAATAATTTAAAATCAGAGGAAAAAAATTCTTATGATTATTATGACTTATTAACAAAAAATAGACAAATAAAGGAGGAATTATAATATGTTAAATCAATTTGTTTTAATAGGAAGACTTACAAAAGATCCAGAGATAGTAGAATTAGAAAATGGAAAAAAAGTATCAAATATAACGATAGCAGTCCCTAGAGATCATAAAAATTCTAATGGAGAGAATAATGTTGATTTTATAGATTGTACATTGTGGAATAATGTAGCCGAAACCACTTCAAATTATTGTAGGAAGGGAGATATGCTTGGAATAAGAGGAAAACTAGAACCAAATTTTGATAGCGAGAATAATAAAAAAATAGTAATAACAGGTGAAAGAGTAACATTCTTATCTTCAAAAGACCGACACAAATCGGAAGTGAGTCAAAGATTCTAAAAAGAGTGGTATAAATAATGAGTTATTTTTCTAAAGAAGACATAATTAAGGTAAAACGATTGGATTTATATACTTATTTGAAAAATTATAATGTTGATGAATTAGTTCATTTTAGTAGAAATACTTACGTCACTAGAAGTCATGATAGTTTAAAAATAAGCAATGGTATGTGGTATTGGTTTTCACAAAATATAGGTGGTAAAACAGCATTAGAATACTTAATAAAAGTAGAGAAGTATAGTTTTACTGATGCTGTTTCTCATCTTTTAAATTGTTTAGAGATTAATCCAACACTAGAAAATAGACCAATTATTAGAAAAAATAAAAATAAATTAGTATTACCCAAACGTAATATTAATAATGATATTGCTATTTCTTATTTAGAAAAAAGAGGTATAGATAGTGAGATAATAAATTATTGCATATATAATGAGACAATTTATGAAGATATAAATAACAACGTTGTATTTATTGGAGCTGATTATAGTTCCATAATAAGATACGCTGGGATACGTGGCACGAAAGGTGTAAGGTATTTAAAGGATGCGTATGGTAGTGACAAAAACTATTCATTTAAAATTAATGCTGTGGAAAACTCAGATACTGTTCATATATTTGAAAGTGCAATAGATTTGTTATCTTTTGCTACACTTCTTAAAATGAATAATAAAAATTGGAGAGAGCATTTTATGTTATCTTTAGCTGGAGTTTACAACCCGTCAGCAAAAATAGAAGAAAGTAAAGTACCATCTGCATTAAAAACATTTTTTAACCATCATAAAGAAATATCAAATGTAGTACTTCATCTTGACAATGATAAAGCAGGTATTTCTTCAGCGAGTGCAATAAAAATTGCATTATCAACATCTTATAATGTAATTAATAATCCACCTTTATATGGTAAGGATTATAATGATTATCTTTTAAGGACATTACAATATAATAAATTACAAAAAACAGATATTGGGGATAGAATATGACACTATAATAGTTGTATTTTATGTCCTAGCCAGCACTGAATATTTACTCCCATAAATATTCTTATGGGGAAACCCCAATCCCCACTATTAAAAAAATAAAATTAGAAAGGAAGATTAAAATGAGAGAATTATTATTTTTTATGATTGGAACTTTAATAGGAGGAATAATAGCAACAATGTTTATGTGTTGTATACAAATAAATAGATTAAATAAATATGAAGAATATAAATCAAGTGAGGATTCCAGCGATGAGGAATAGACAAATAAAAAAACAAGTATGGCTTAACAGAGAAGAGGCAACATATTTAAAAAAGAAGTCAAAAAAGGCTGGAATTAACGAATCGGAATTAATAAGAAACCTTATAATTGGATATGAGCCAAAAGAAAAACCAGATGATAGATTTTATGATGTAATGAAAGAAATGAGAGCAATTGGTAATAATCTTAATCAAATCGCAAGGAAAGCTAATGCCCTTAATTTTATAGATTGCTCATTATATAAGAAAGAAGTGGAAAACTTGAATAGATTTATGATGGATGTTAAAAGAGAATATTTATTACCAAAAGAAATGAGATAAAGTTACCTAAAAATATGGATTAATTTTGTTGTAAATGGTACTATTAATATAGTACGAATATATATGGAGGCAATATATGATAAAAAATAAATTACAAATATTAAACTATATCGTTATAATTATAACTTTAACGTTATTTTTTATCCTGGTTTTTAATCCTAATATGGATGTTAGTTTTCTTACTGCAATAGTAACTTTTATATTATTATCATTATTTACATTTGTTTGTGGTATAAAAATAAATAAAAAGGAAGTATATGAGAATAATATAATAATTTATATGATTTTGTATTTTATATTTTTATTTTCTTTAACAATGCTTATTGGAAGATTTGGCAAAACATTAATAAATATGAAATATTTTCAAATGTATTTGAGAGATATTAATATTATCCCATTTAAAACCATTATTAAATATTTAACCTCTAAAGTATCATTGCAAGTTATGATTTATAATATTGTTGGTAATTTTATTGCATTAATGCCCTTATCCCTTTTACTTATGCTTAAAAATGATAAGAATAGAAAATTATCTAAACAATTTATTAAAATAAGTATTATTGTACTTATAATAGAAATTTTACAATTAGTATTTTCTTGTGGGAAGTTTGATATTGATGATTTTATATTAAATGTTAGTGGAGCATTAGCTTTCAGTTATATATTATTAAAAACTAACACATTATCAAAAATAAAAAGAATATTTGTAACAGATATGAAACTAAAAAGTTGGGTAAAAAATATTTTATTATTAATTGTAATATTAATTATAATAATGTTTAATATATTGTTAATTTCTGACTTAATTGCAATAAGGTAGAATGTATTATATACTCTTAATATAAAAATCTATAAATAATATGAATATTAAAAATTATCAATTTAGATAATTTTTTTTAGTGAGGTGATAAAAATTGCTACAACAGGTATATGGAAAATAGATAAAAGATTAGATCATGTAATAGATTATATAACAGACCCCGAAAAAACAATTAATGAAGATTATATAAATGATGTGTATAACGAACTTCATTCTACTGATGAATATTTAAATGTAGATATTAAGAATGAAAAAAAATATTATGTTTCTGGAATTAATTGTTGTGAAGAAAATGCTTATGAAGAGATGATGTTAACTAAAAAAAGCTATAGTAAAACAAAAGGAATTTTAGGTTTTCATTCATTTCAATCATTTAAGGAAAATGAAGTTACACCAGAATTATCACATGAAATAGGTGTTAGACTTGCTGAAGAAATGTGGGGTGATAGATTTGAAGTTATGGTATCTACGCACGTTAATACCAATCATATACATAATCACTTTGTAATAAACTCAGTATCTTTTAAAGATGGTAAGAAGTATTATGATAATAGAATTAATTATGCAAAATTAAGACGATTATCAGATGAATTATGTGAAGAGTATGGATTATCAATTCTTAAAGAAAAACCTTGTAAAAGAAGTAAGATAAATTATGAGAATTATTATTTAAAATACACTTCTAATGATAATTATTATACTACCGCAAAGGCTGATGTAGATAGAGCAATCGGACAGGCTTATTCATATAAAGACTTTGAAAATCTAATGAAAGCGATGGACTATAAGATTATTTATAGAGGTAATAATATTTTGAGTATAAGGAGAACTCCATATAATAAAAATATCAGGTTAGAAAGAAATTTTGGAAAAGATTATAGTATTAATAGAATTAAAGAAAGAATAGAAGAAACTCAACATACAAGAATTCCTTTTATGGAGGAGTATGGGATTAGGAAAAATAATAGAAATCTTTTGCCAAAGAAAAGAAACAAAAATCACGGAATATATGGATTATATCTGTATTATTGTTATTTGCTTAAGGTTTTTCCAAAACATTATCCTCGTCAGAGATTATCTGCAAACATTAGAGCTGATATTAAAAAGATGGAAAGTATATCTAATCAAACGAAATTGCTTGTAAGTAATAAAATTACAACTTATGAGCAATTTTTTTCATATTTCAAGAAAGTGGACGACAAATTAAATTTACTTGTGGATAAAAGAAGTAAATTATGTATCAAGTATAATAAAACTTTAAATCTTACTGAAAAAGATGAACTTCAAAATGAAATTAAATCAACATACGAAGAAATAAAGAAAATTAGAAAGAAGGTGAAAATATGTGAAGAAATAGATAATTCTTTAAGCAAAATTAAGAAAAATATTGATGACTTTGAGAAAGAAAATAGTAAGGAGGTGCAAAAAGATGAACTCATCAAGTGATGCTGCTGAAACTATGGTAAAAATGACATTACAAGGAACTGAAATGGCTCTTAAAGTTACTGGATCGGCAGCTAAAAATATTGGGGCAATATTAATTGCAATATCAAAAGATAAAACAAAATCAAGAGGTAAAACAACTTTAAATAATATGATTAAATCAGGGAAAGAATTAAAGGTGTTTACATTGTCAGAAAAGGCCTTAAAAACATTTGTTAAAGAAGCAAAAAAATATGGAGTTTTATATAATGTTTTGATTGATAAGAAACAATCTAAAAAAGATGGTATGGTTGATATAATCGTAAGAGCTGAGGACGCGGCTAAAATCAATCGTATATTTGAAAGATTTTTTGAGTCAGCAACAATTAAGTCTGAAAAATCAAAAGAAAAGGAAGATATAACAAAAGAGAATAATGAACCATTAAACCCCAAGAAGGAATCGGAGAAAAGCCCTCAGTCCGATATTTCCTCAGATTGTTCAAGGGAGGGCTATAAGAAGGATGAAAAGCCTTCTGTTAGAAAAGATTTAAAAGAGTTGAAGAAAACCATTGATAAAAGAGGCTCATATAAATCAAATGATTTTAAATCTAAAAGAATAAAGAAAGTAAAAGAAAAATAATTATGAAAGATAATAAAGATTTGTTTTTGTATCTTTTTGGAATGATACCTTGTATTTGGTTAGCAATTTTACTAGCACCATACATTGATAAAGGTCTAGTGGAACTAATGAGAGTATTTCCAATAATTATAAGTAATCCATTTGAAATAACATGGACTAGTACTACTCCAAAAACGATATTTTTATTTTTAATAATATATGTATTCATAATTGGAGTATATACTTTTACAAGAAAAAATTATAGAAAAACAGAAGAATACGGCTCAGCAAAATGGGGTTTAATATCCAACGTTAAAAATAAATATTTTCAAAAACCATATAACAATAATAAAATTTTAACAAGAAGAGTGGCTATTGGATTAAATGGGAAAATACATAGAAGAAATTTAAATACCGTAGTAATTGGAGGTTCTGGTGCAGGTAAAACTAGATTTTACTGCATACCTAACATACTTCAAGCAAATACTTCATATGTAGTTTTAGATCCTAAAGGAGAAATTGTAAGATCAGTTGGAGGTTTTTTAAAGCAAAAAGGTTACAAGGTTAGAGTTTTAGACTTAATAAATATGGACAAAAGTCATTGTTATAATCCTATTAAGTACGTAAATAGTGATAATGATGTTCAAAAACTAGTAACAAATATATTTAAATCAACAACGCCTAAGACAGGAACTACTTCTGATCCATTTTGGGATACGGCTGCTTCTATGTTATTATCAGCACTTATATTTTATCTTAAGTATGAAGCCCCAGAAGAAGAACAGAATTTTTCAATGGTTATGGAAATGCTACGATATGGTGATGTAAAAGAGGACGATGATATGTATGTAAGTCCTCTTGATATGTTATTCCAACGATTAGAAGAAAAAGATCCAGATCACATAGCAGTTAAATATTATAAAAATTATCATAGTGGTTCGGGTAAAACATTAAAATCTATACAAATAACTTTAATTTCTAAATTGGAAAAATTTAATTTAAGCACTGTTGCATCTTTAACTTCAACAGATGAACTGGATTTAGATGATTTTGGAGATAAAAAAGTTGCTTTGTTTGCAATAATACCAGATAATGATTCTTCTTTTAATTTTTTGGTAAGTATATTATATACCCAACTGTTTCAGAGATTGTTTTATTTAGCAGACTATAAATATGATGGCGGTTTACCAATACCTGTTCATTTCTTGATGGACGAGTTTGCTAATATTAGTTTACCTAATGATTTTGAAAAGATTTTGTCTGTAATGAGATCTAGGCAGGTATTTGTATCTATAATATTGCAAAACCTAGCACAACTAAAAGCCTTATTTGAAAAGCAGTGGGAAAGTATTATAGGAAATTGTGATGAATTTTTATACCTTGGTGGAAATGAACAATCTGTTCATAAATATGCAAGCGAACTTTTAGGAAAAGAAACAATTGATACTAATACTTATGGAAAGTCTAGCGGAAGAAGTGGTAATTATTCGACTAATTATCAGATTGCTGGAAGAGAACTAATGACAGCAGATGAAATAGCTAGATTGGATAACAAGTATGCTTTACTTTTTATAAGGGGCGAAAGGCCTATTAAGGATTACAAGTATGATGTTTTAAAACATCCAAACGTAAAACAATCATTAATAGGTGGTGCTTGCCCATACATTCATGGGGAAGTTACTAAAGCAGTTGCAACAATAAATATTGATTATTATAAAATTAATGGTAATGAAGATATTTATGAAGATAAAGAAAATGAAGATGAATATGATATTGTATCTTCTGAAAATATAAATGACTATTTAATTCGGAGGGAAAGAAATGAAAAATAAAAATGAAAAAATTATAAAAAAAATATATAAAATTTATATAATTGCATCCTTGGTATTTTTGGTTAGCTTTGGATTTAGTATGACGGTTTTTGCAACCAATGATCCACTAGCAGTAGTAAATAATCTATCGTCGTTTATTTTTAGTTTGATAAGGGCGATAGGATTAATTTTGTTAGGTTTTGGTATATTGCAAATAGGTTTATCCTTAAAAGCACATGATCCTAGCCAAAGAGCAAATGGATTTTTAACTGTTGCAGGTGGTATAGTAATTACATTTACTAAAGAAATACTAGATATGATAACTAAATAAAGTTTTGGAGGTGAGATAATGAGTGATAACTGGGTTGTACAAGCATTACAAAATGCATTAGATATATGGGATTCTAAACTTAATGAAATTTGGAATTTAATCACACAAACACCAGAAACTTTTAAAAATGGAGTTATTTGGGATGTAATAAAAGATATTCATGGGGCTATGCAAGCAATTGGGCTAGCCCTTTTAGTTTTGTTTTTTGTTATTGGTGTAATGAAAACTTGTGCATCTTTAACTGAGGTAAAGAAACCAGAACATGCCCTGAAATTATTTTTAAGATTTGCTATTGCTAAGGGAGTTGTGACATATGGTTTAGATCTTATGTTATCAATTATAAAAATTGTTCAAGGAATAATAACAACAATAATAAAAACTGCAAGTATTGGTATTGATACGAAAACGACATTACCAAGTGAACTTATAACTGCAATTGAAAGTTGCAGTTTTTTAGATTCAATTCCATTATGGATAGTTGGCTTAATAGGAAGTTTAGTTGTTACGGTGTTATCATTCATAATGATAATGACTGTTTATGGAAGGTTTTTTAAACTTTATTTATACACAGCAATAGCACCAATTCCATTGTCGGCATTTGCAGGAGAACCAACTCAAAGTGTAGGAAGAAACTTTTTGAAATCATATAGTGCAGTATGTTTAGAGGGCGTAATAATAGTTCTCTCTTGCATTATATTTTCATTGTTTGCATCATCCGCTCCGGTTGTAGATTCTAATGCATCAGTTGTGGCACAATCATGGAAGTACATAAGTGAATTAATTTTTAATATGCTTGTGTTGGTCGGAACTGTTAAACTATCTGATAGAGTAGTTAAAGAAATGATGGGATTGTAATTTGAAAATGTATTTATAGGATAAGGGGGATAAAGTATGAAATTAAATAAAACTAGAGAAAAATTAATTAAAATGTATATAGATTCTTTGAAAGAGGATGTTATTCCTTGGAGACAGAGATGGTCTAATAATTTAAACAAAAATGGCATTACTAATTTGGAATATAAAGGAGTAAATCAACTATTATTGCAAGCTGTTTCTATGAATGAACATTATAATGATAATAGATGGTTTACATATGTTCAAATAAAAGAAAAAGAGTATAAGTTAACAAATTCTAAAGGAAAAGGTGTTCCAATAGAATTTTGGAGTGTATATGATATTAAAAACAAACGAAAATTAGATTACTCACAATATGAAAAAATTATTGAGAAAAATCCTGAAGAAAAGGAGAATTATAGATTGTTTAGTAATATTTCATATGTATTTAATGGTTCTCTAATTGAAGGGTTACCACCTATTGAAACAAGTTATAATATGAAAAAAGTTGAAATTCCTAGATTAATTAAAAATGTAATTAATAATTTAGGTGTTAAGTATTATGAATATGGTAATGATGCATATTACAATCCAAAGATTGATGAAATCGTATTACCACCTAAGAATGTGTTTGTTGATAAATATTCTTATTATGCAACACAATTGCATGAATTATGCCATTCTACTGGTAATGAGAAAAGGCTAAATAGAAAGTTTAATATAGGAGATAAAAAAGAATATGCTAGAGAGGAATTGGTAGCTGAAATTAGTTCCTCTTTTCTTATGCAAAAATTGAATGTTGATGTAAAAGCAGAGCATTATGATAATCACAAAACCTATATACAATCTTGGATAAATATATTGGAAAATAAACCAAATGAACTTTTTAGGGCAATTAATGAATCTAATAAAGTTGTCGATTATATAAAAGATAACAGCAAAAATAAAGAAAAAAATTATGAAAGATAAGGTGAATTTATGAGTATTTTACAAGAATATGAACAAATAAGAAGAGAAATGGGAGAAAAGAAATATGACAGTATCGAATTATATTTAAAAACTCATTCTTCCAATCTTTTATTATCAGATATTTTATATAAACCAGAACATTATATAGGATTTGATAAATGGTATAATTGGAAGTTTTTAAATAGAACCGTTAGAGTAAATAGTATATATGAGACTGACTACGACGATGTTAGATGTGATGCTATTCTCAGTATTAATAAGAAACCTATTGCTAATATAATTGCAAGTTATTCTGCAGATGAATTGAATTTTCGTTGCAATAATGATTTTAAATTAGCAAAGGAAGCAGTAAGAACTGCTATTTTAGATGACTTTAATAAATATTTAGAATTACCGAAAATATCAAGTTGTTCAAAATTACTTCAAGAGATATATGATAGCGTTTGTGAATCTGAGGCTACTATGTGTCATGTAACAAATGACGACTGGAATTCTTTTTATAGTGAAAATTTTACTGAGAAGGATGTACAAAATTTAAAAGACGAAGTAAAGAAATTAGGACTCAGTGATGTTATAACTTTTGATGATGATGAATACAAAATTGTTGGCTGGGGTGATTTGGAAACTAGATTTAATGATGATAGATATCTACATGGTAGAGAGTTAAATGAAAGAGGTGAGAGATAATGAGAAAACAATATGATGATTTTACACAATTAAAATTAAAAGATATGAGTAAGAGTATAAGTGATATGACTTATAGATATATAAATCCTGATACGCAAGAACCCACTAAAGTTCCTGCGGTTCATTACGAAAAGATATTAGATCAGGTTACGGAAAAATATATGAGTGATATAACATCACGACAATTTTTAACTATTATGTATAACCAGTTAAATGCATTAAAAAAAGAAGATGAAAAATATTTTAATCAAGCTTTATTGTGTATGGATATTGGTCTTACTCCAAAAGATTTAAGAATTAATGAACAAATAGCGATAGAATATATAGATAGTTTTATTAATGATAAGAAAAACTATGAAAAGAAAAACTTTCATTTTTTAAGTTCAGATATTATAGAGGCTTATGATGAGGCGAAAAGCGATACTAGATTACAAACTATGGTGGTAAGAGATTCTAATAAACTTGAAGATATAGAAGATTCAATGTTTAGGGGCTCTGAAAGGGAGAGATAGAAGTGGAAGTGAAAATAAACAGAGAAATACGAAACTATAAAGAAAATATATTTTTTGGATTGTCAGTAAGACAATTCATTTTTTCTTTATTATCGTGTTTATCAGCAGTTTTATTATATTTTTTATTAAGAAATAAAGTAAATACTGAAGTTCTATCATGGATATGCATGTTAGGAGCTATACCGTTTGTAGTTTTAGGTTTTGTAACATATAACGGAATGACTATTGAAAAGTTTATCTTTGCTTTAATTAAATCCGAATTATTAATACCAAGAAACTTAAAATTTTCATCCGAAGATATTTATTACTTAACTTTGAAAGACTGGTTAAATAAAAGAAAAAAGGAGGATTTTAAAAAATGATAAAAACACTTAAAAATATAAAAAATCAAGAGAAAGGAAAGAGTACTATACCTAAAAGTGTTCAGGAAGTAATACCAATAAAAAAGATATATTCTGATGGTATATTTTTAGTTGGTAAAAATAAATATTCAATAATGTATAGATTTACTGATATTAATTATGCGGTAGCATCAAAGGAAGATAAAGAAACAATGTTTTTGGATTATTCAGAATTATTAAACTCATTTGATAGTGGTGCTACTACAAAAATAACAATAGCGTTAAGAAGAATTAATAAACAAGACTTTAAGAAAGACATCTTACTTAAGTTTAAAGAAGATGGATTAGATATTTATAGACAAGAATATAATCAAATGTTACTTGATAAATCAGTGAATGCAAATGGTATGGTTAGGGAAATTTATTTAACTATTTCAATATTTAAAAAAAGTTATGAAGATGCTAAAATATATTTTAGAAGAATTTCAAATGATATTATTTCCCACTTGTCTAAATTGGGTTCAAAATGTTGTCAATTAAATTTGAATGATAGATTAAAAATATTGCATGATTTTTATAGAATTGGGGAAGAATCGAATTTTAATTTTGATTTAAAGAACGAAATGAAAAGAGGTCATAATTTTAAGGATTATATATGCCCAGATTCATTTAGTTTTAAAAGTGATTATTTTGAAATGGGAAACAAAGTAGGAAGAGTTTTATTTTTAAAAGATTACGCTAGTTACATTAAAGATAGTATGGTATCAGAGCTTACGGATATGAATCAAAATATGATGATGAGCATAGATGTAATACCAATACCAACTGATGAAGCTGTAAAGGAAGTAGAAAATAGGTTGCTTGGAGTGGAGACTAATATAACAAACTGGCAAAGAAAACAAAATGCGAATAATAATTTTAGTGCAGTTGTTCCTTATGATTTAGAACAACAAAGAAAAGAGAGTAAAGAGTTTTTAGATGATTTGACTACTAGAGATCAAAGGATGATGTTTACTAATTTAACAATGGTTATAACTGCAGATACAAAAGAGCAATTAGATGCAGATACAGAAACAGTTTTATTAACAGCAAGAAAACATCTTTGTCAAATAGTTCCTTTAAAGTATCAGCAAATGGATGGTTTAAATACAGTTCTTCCAATAGGTGTTAGAAATATTGAAACTTTAAGAACTTTAACGACTGAAAGTTTAGCAGTTTTAAATCCTTTTAGAGTTCAAGAAATAATGGATGAGGGAGGAATTTACTATGGAGAAAATGCTATTAGTAATAATTTAATTATGGTTAATAAAGAAAACTTATTAAATCAATCTGCGTTTTTACTCGGAGTACCTGGATCTGGAAAATCATTTAGTGCAAAGGAGCTTATAACCTTTTTATCGCTATCAACAAACGATGACATATTAATATGTGATCCGGAAGGAGAGTACTCCGCATTAGTTAATGCTATGGGTGGTGAAGTAATAGAAATATCCGCTAGTAGTAAGGATCATATAAACGCAATGGATATGACAGAAGGATATGGAGATGGTGTTAATCCGGTAAGTGATAAATCTGAGTTTATTTTATCATTGTTTGAGCAGTTGGATAAAAATGGTTTAGGTCCTCGTGAAAAATCAATTATAGATAGATGTACGGCTTTGGTATATGAAGATTATCATGATTCGGGTAAAATGCCTACACTAATTGATCTGAGAGAAAAATTATTACAACAGCCTGAAAAAGAAGCAAGAAATTTAGCATTATCTTTAGAGTTGTTTACAAATGGTTCATTGAATGTTTTTTCACATGAAACAAATGTTAATACAAGTAGCAGAATAATTTCATATGATATTTATAAACTTGGTAAACAGTTAAAAACTATGGGACTTTTAGTAATAACTGATGCTATGATTAATCGTGTATCGGATAATTTTAAAAAAGGTAAAAGAACACATATATTTATTGATGAAATACATGTTATGTTTGCTAATGAATATTCAGCAACATTTTTTAATTCTGCATGGAGACAGTTTAGAAAAAGAAATGCATATCCAACTGCAATAACTCAAAATGTTGAATATTTGTTATCATCAGTTGATGCATCTACGATGCTATCTAACAGTGAATTTATAGTTATGCTTAATCAAGCCTCATCAGATAGAAAGGAATTAGCAAAATTATTGAATATATCTGATGAACAAATGTCATATATTACAAATTCTGATGCTGGTTGTGGACTTATTAAATATGGTAGTAGTCTTGTACCATTCATAAATAAATTTCCTAAAGAAACCAAGTTATATAAATTAATGACCACAAAACCAGGGGAATAATACTATGCATACAATAAAGCAAAAGTATAAGAAGAATAAAACCATAAAAAGCCTAAATAAAAAAGAAGTAGTGCAAGAAAAATTAAAAAATAATATTATTCAAACCAAGGAAGGAAACGTAAGTGAGTCTACAAATTCTTATGGAGTCAATAAGATAGAAGAAACTACAAAAAATATTTATAATAAAACCGGTAAGATTTTATATAGCAATGGCAAAAAAGCCGTTTTAGATACAAAGAATAATGCAATAAAATTAAAAAATAATCTTAAGCTTTTAAGAGAAAAGGAAAATAAAAAAAGAAATTTAAAGAGAGTTAAAAAACAGGCTAAAACATCAACTAAAAAAACTATAAAAAATGGTAAAAGATTAGCCAAAGAAACAGCTAAGATGCCAAGAAGAATTATTGCAACAACCAAAAAGACTATTAAAGCAGTTAAGACATTAGCTAAAGCATTAATAAAAATAGCAAAAGCTGTAATATCAGGAGCGAAAGCTCTTATTTCAGCAATAGTAGCAGGTGGATGGATTGTTGTTGTTATAATAGTAGTTTTATGTTTGATTGGCTTTTTATTTAATTCTGTGTATGGAATATTTTTCAGTAGTGAAAATACTGGAAATAAAACCATGAGTAGTGTTATTGTTGAATTAAATAATGAATTAGCAGATAAAATAAATAACATCCAAAATGAAAATGTTCATGATGATTATGTTTTGAATTTGAAGAGACCGGAATGGAAAGACGTTTTAAGCGTTTATGCAGTAGTAGTATCTTCCGGAAAAAATGGTAGTGATGTAATGACCATAACGGAAGAAAAAACGGTAATACTTAAAGAAATATTTTGGAAAATGAATGAGTTGTCTTATTACGTTGCAGACGAGTTAGATGATAATGGTAATACTAAAAAAATGCTATATATAAACATTAATAGTAAAACTGTTGAAGAGATGATTGATGAGTATGCACTTAATAATGAACAGCAAAAACAATTAAATGAATTATTGGATGATAAATATGAGAGTTTATGGTCAAACGTTGTATACGGAAATAGTACTGGTAATTTCAATGTTGTCGATGTTGCATTATCGCAAGTTGGAAATAAAGGTGGAGAACCATATTGGAGATGGTATGGATTTAATTCAAGAATAGAGTGGTGTGCTGTTTTTGTATCTTGGGTTTACAATCAAGTAGGAGAACTAAATATAGCAGTACCAAAATTTTCAACTTGTCATACACAGGGAGTACCATGGTTTAAAACTCTAGGACTTTGGAAAGACAAGGGATATGTACCAAAATCTGGTGACGTAATATTTTTTGATTGGGAACAAGATGGTCATGTTGATCATGTTGGTATTGTAGAAACTAGTGATGGAAAAGAGGTTTATACAATTGAAGGTAATTCGAGAGATGAAGTAAAAAGAAAAAAATATAAAATTAAAAGTAAATATATTTATGGTTATGGTATTCCAAAACATTAAAAAGATTAAGAGTTTTACTTTTTTTTCTAAAAATGGTATATTATCATTGCAGTAAATAAAAATATTTATTTTTTATGGGGGAAAATATGGAAAAAATAAAGGCTGTAAAGCATTCAAAGTTTAAAGAGAAAATTCATCCTTTACTACTAAAAGTTTTGACTTCCAAAGTAACTGGAGAACTAAATTTAGAAGGAGAATTTCCTAAAGATGGTAATTACTTAATTGTAGCAAATCATTTTTGCATTGAGGATATTCCAACTTTAGGACAAGCAGTAGATGAACATTTTTATTTATTAGTTAGTGATGAAGATAAGAATACTATTGACGGATTAGGCTTGACGTTAAATGGTACAGAATGGGTTCACAGACTAGATAAAAACAGTAGAAGAACATCAAGTAATAATGCTGAGGAAATACTAAAAATGGGAAAGAATTTTGCAATGTATCCGGAGGCCACTTGGAACTTATCACCTAACTTATTGATGTTACCAATGAATTATGGATGTATTAGAATTGCTTTAAATTCTAATGTTCCAATCATACCAGTTGTTACATCATTTAATAAGGAGAATAGACATACTATTATAGGTAAACCCTTTTATCCAACTTCAGATTTAGTCGATTCTGTAAACAGATTAAGAGATATTATGGGATCTATGATATATGAGGAAATACTTAAGGAAAATGAAAGAAAGTACAAAAATGGAGATACAAGTATTTGCCATCAAGTAGTGGATGGAAAAGATTATTATTATGAAAATAGACAATCCCTTGATTTAAACTATTGGGATAAAGATATTGATTCAAGATATGAAGTTTATGAAAGAGATATGAATGATAGTGAATATGGAAACCCTGCAGTGGTTACTAACTACGATGGAACTAAGGGATTAGATTTTTGGATAGATTATAATGGTAATACTACTACTTGGGGAAATCAACAATTGGATGATTTATACAATATTTATACTGATGATTTTAAAGACATATATAATGGAATAATGAATAATATCATTAGCTATTCATTTTTAGACAAAGGTTATTATTATAGAGAAAATATAGTAAAGGAAATAAACCCAAGGACAGTGTTAAAATCTAAGGCTATTAATTTACGTGATTTTGCTAGTGCACTACTATTGGAAGAACATGATACTAAACTTTATTATGCAATAAGAGTCTTGCAAGATTATTTAAAAAGTGGAGCTTTAGAAGTAAAAGATTTATCTCCACTTTCAATAGAACTTGTTAAAACTATATTTATGTCAACTTCTGATCTTAAAAAACAGTATAAAAATTCAAATTATGATATAATTACTCAGTATTTTTCTGAAAATGATAATTTAAGTAAGAATGAACTAGAAGACTTATTTTTCTTGATAAAACTCGGTCATTTTGATGTGAGTTCAGATCATTTAGATATGGCATTGAATTATTATAATAAAAAATTTAAAACAAATTACGAAAATATTAATGAAATAATTTATCAAAGTGATGAAACTCAATATTCAAGATTACATGATAGAATAGCATATATGAAAAAAGAAGCTCTTGAAAAAATAAATGTCGGAAAAATTAATAATGTAAAGGTGATGAAAAATTCACATAAAAAAAACAAGTAATTACTTGTTTTCTTCATTTTCTAAATACTTTTTAATGTTTATAATATCTTTTTGGTCTTTTTCGGCATTTCTTTTAAGTTTAAAATCTAATAACACGTGTATGTCCTCTAATGGCCAACCATGTGCATACTCCATTTTAAATTTTTCTTTTGGATCAACAAAAAATTCTATTTCATCATTTATTTTATATAGATTATCATAGCCTTTATTTGTTTTTTCTACATTGTATCTTGTTTTTAGCTCCTCAAATGCTTTTTCAGTCATACATAAGTCAAGATCTCCTGCAACATCACGTATTCCTCTAATTACCATAGCAGATGAACCAACAACATAATATTCATCTTTCATAATATTAAGTTCTTTTAATAACTTCTCAATATAATCTTTATTCATATTTGCCTCCTAATGATATTTTACCAACTTTCCAGCAAAAAGTCATCAATTTTGCTTAAATTTTTATTTACAAAAAAAAACAAAAATTTTATCCATAAATATTATTTACAACGGATTTCATATTCAAAACAATTATTGATTATTTTCTTAATAAAAAACAAAGTATAATTTTTATATTTTATTTTATTTTTTTATTGTTTATGATAACTATTAATTCACTTGGTGTACATTCAAGTAATTTGCAAAATTGTTCAATATACTTAAATGAAATTAATTTCGTTTCGCCTCTAATTATTCTATTTAAATTTCTTGATGTTATATTCATATTTTGGCATAGCCAATATTTAGTTTTATTTATATTTTTTAATTGTTCTTCTATTTGCAATTTTATCAAGGTATTCATCACTCCTTAATGAAAATTGTACTAAATAAAATAAATATAAATAAGATACTTGCATTACCCTTAATATTGATTTATAATAAAAACACACGGATATACAAGTGTGCTTCTATGGTAAAAATAATTTATATATATCAATACCCAATGCTTTAGATATATCTTCGACTTTATATAGTGTTGCTGGATATCTTGCGTTTTCTATGTCTGAAATATTGTTTCTACTACAATTTGTTTTTTCAGCTAATTTTTCTTGAGACCAGCCTTTTTGTAGTCGATAAAACTTTATATTTTTAGCTAAAAGTTTGAGTATCATAATTACCACCTAATGTTATTATGATAACTTTTTATTTTATTATTTACTACCAAGCGTATCCGACATTTTTTTGGAAAAAGTATAAAAATATTAAAATAAGGGAGGTTTTATGTGCGATGATCTAAACTGGACTTTAACAAAGAAAAATGTTGAAATTGTTATTCAAAAGTATTTATATTATTGCCTGTCAATTGATAATTATCCTACTTCAAAAATAAGTGATGATTATAGTCTAAATGAATTTATTCAAGAAGAGGTTTATAATTCATATGTAATGATACGTGCAGATGAACGCGCAAGAAGAGCGGAATTTATAAATTATTTTAGAAATTCATTCAATAGACTGACTAGTGAAGAAAGAAAATTGATTTATTGGAATTATTTAGATAAAGAAGATAATTATGATGACAGATTTATTGCGAATAATCTGGGCTTTTCTTTAGGGTATTTTTATATGAAAAAGAAAGAGACTTTGATAAGATTTGCATATGCATTAGGAATTGAAATTATTGAAGAAAAAAACAGAAAGTAGAGTGATATTTATGACATTTATTCCAAAAAAAACTAAAAACAAGGAACCGGCTGGATATAAATCATTATATATTAAAAAAGAGCTTGTTAAAAAATTGGAAAAAATAGCTATTGAAGGCAATACTTCCTTTAATAATGTTGTTATATCTATGATTGAGTATTGCTTGAATAATGAAAAATAATAAAAAGGAAATAGAAAGGGAAAAAATATGAGAGAGAAATGTTTGAATAATGTAGTATCAGCAGTAAAGGATTTTGAGGATTATATAAAATGTAATAAAAATAGCTTGGATGAATCATCAATGACTATTTTAAAACGAGCCTTGCTTTCTGCTCGTTCCATTATTAGAGCAAACAAAATATATTTTAATAAAGAAGAACTTAAAGTATTATTAGATAGGAAAAATATAAAATAATCATATTTATATCAGAAAAAACTCATTTACTTTTGTATTAGAAAAATATATAATAAGAGCCAAAAAAAAGCGATGCCATTATAGTAGTTTTAAAAATTATGTAAATGGTTAGATATTTAGCAGTACATCTAAACACTTTTACTTTAGTAGTAATTTGGCATTGATGGTGTACTTCTATGATTTTTAATGTGCTTGGCTATTATAAATTATATTTTATAAAAATTATAAATATATGCTATTTATATGCTGAATATATCTTTGAAGCAGGAGATATATTCGGCTTTTTTTGTGGTTTTAATTTTTCAAGAGCACCACCTTTTTATTGAAAAAAATCAATAGAAAGGATGGTAAATGAAAAGACCAAAAAGAAGCAGAAAAAAAGATAATCCATATATTCTAGAGGTAAGTGATGAAAAATATTATGTTTTGTTTAAAGATAGTAAAAATATATTAAGAAATATTGAAGTAAGAAAAGATGTATTTGATTTAATGGATAGATTTGAACTTGATGATGTTTGTGAGATTAACGAATATAAAAGGCATATAGAACATAGTGAGATTTATGAATGGACTATTAATTCAAGATCAATAGTCAAACAAGACAATTTAGAAGATATTATTTTGAAAAAATTACAAGTACGAGGGATATTGAGAGTATTCTGCTAATTGATGAATTTGATGCAACTCTCCATCCTTCACTACAAAATCGCCTGTTAAAGATATTTAGGGAATATTCTGAAAAATATAAAATTCAAATTATTTTTACTACGCACAGCTTATCAACGGTTGAAGTAGCTTTAAAGAATAAAGATAATGTCATTTACCTGATTGATAATGTATCGAATGCCCTTATTATGGATTCCCCGGACATTTATAAGATTAAACGACATCTGTCTGGAATTACAGGCGATGATATTTATTTAAGTAAATCTATTCCTATTTTTACAGAAGACGCAGAAGCTCGGTTGTTTATGAGAATTCTATTTGAGTTCTATGAAGAAACCTATCCGGAATTTTCAGGCGTTTGCAGATTTTTTCACCCCGTTGAGGCTAATATTGGGTGTAAGAACTTGATTTCAATTTTTAGCGATTCCTATCTATTGCAAACAACAATGCGGTGCGCTTGTGTTCTCGATGGAGATCAAGAGTCAAACGTTGATTTCAACAAATATATTATTGCGCTACCTGGAAATGATTCTCCGGAGCATGTGATTATGAACTATGCGCAACAGATTTACAATAGTGACTCTCCTTTCTGGACAAATTCTGTTATTCTCGATTTGAATTATGGAAAGGCGCATTTCAGAGATGATGTTAAGCCTGACATTGACAGCATCGAGGAAGAATTGCAAAGATTACACAATTCTAATCAAAGCACCCATGGAGTAGATAGAGAACTCCGAAAAAAAGTATTTAATACACACCAGCGCTTTTTTGAACTCTTATTTAAACAGTGGGTTCGTGATAAGGAAAATGAGGTGGCAGTAAAGAGATTTTATAAACGTCTCAACATCATTTTTAAAAAAGTTGCAGAGTTTCATGGAATAAATCCGCAATTGTGGACTGTAAGATAATATCAGTTAGGAAGGATGTGATGCTATGCCAGCCACTGTTTCCCCGCTTAGATATCCCGGGGGAAAGACGAAGTTCTATACTTACGTAAGAGAAATCTTGTCCTGCAACGATATGCTTGGGGAAACTTATATTGAGCCTTTTGCTGGTGGTGCAGGGCTAGCGTTAAAACTTCTTCTCAATGAAGATGTTTCACGGATTGTCATTAACGACTTTGATCCGGCAATTTATTCATTTTGGCACAGTGTGCTTTATGAAACCGAAGCTTTTTGTGAATTGATTGAGAATGCAATTTTAACGACAAATCAATGGAATTTACAGCATAGTATTTATTTGGAATCGGACACATCAGATCCTTTGACGCTTGGATTTGCAACGTTTTACTTAAATAGAACAAATATTTCCGGCGTTGTAAAAGGCGGTATGATTGGCGGACAAGGACAAAATGGAAAATATGGATTGGATTCTCGTTTTAATCGTCAAACATTGATTGAAAAAATAAAAACTATTGCCTCGCATAAAGAACAAATTGTTTTGCTTAATTTAGATGCGAGGGAACTTCTTCAGCCGCGACAACTTCGTAAATTCTATAAAATATTTATTAATTTGGACCCTCCTTATGTAAAAAAAGGTGCTCAACTTTATAAAAATGCCTTTAGCGAGTCAGATCATAGAGAACTCTGCGAATTAGTAAAACAATGTCGCAGAAAATGGATCGTTACCTATGATGTTTGTCCTTTAGTTGCAGATTTATATAAGTCATATCGTAGTAGCTATCTTGACGTGACATATAGCATTCAGGCAAGTAAAAAGGCGAAAGAATATATCTTTTTCAGTGATACATTAGTATTACCGAAAGAAATCAAAATTAGATGTGCTGGCATAGAGTGATTTTAAATAAAAGCATCCCCTCCACTAATCTAAAGAAGAAAATCTAAAGCAAAATAATAAAACTAACTCCCATGATTTATAAGCACTTGCCTGCCTGCAAACCATGGGAGTTCTCTTTATATCATCTTAAAATACTTCAACGCTTCCACAATGGCATCCTCTTTTTCCTTCGGACACTTAGGCTGCTTGGCGTTTTCAGATTTGGGCTTATTGTAATTTTCCCGCTCAATGATGCCATATTTCTGCTTCACCTGCGCAATATAGAGTTTGGATACCTTCAACTGGTGGTGCTCCTACACATCATCCCGGATTGCTTTGTAGGTGGCCTTACTCTCGGCGACAGTCACGTCCAGTTCGTCCATGCGATGTCACGATCAGCGATGGTGAGCTGCAACTATCATAGATTCCCTGACAGAAATTCTTTTGCACCCCCCT